>VFQU01000029.1_pt1 | contig 256588 bp, 236 predicted proteins | sample 3512311 | NCBI WGS metagenome assembly VFQU01 (sample SAMN10412377, study PRJNA504923) | tailings metagenome | isolation source: Relicate 3 Philex TSF3 active mining site | place: Philippines: Tuba, Benguet | collected 2017-08-29 | reverse complement strand
TTTCTTGGTTTATGGGGACCGTCCCCCGCTGTCCAACTTTCGGGGTCCACTTCAGATTGCTCGTCCAGCGGTGCAAAGAAATCCTTCAGCTTTTTTTCAACGGCCACAGATTGACGGGATTCCCGTAACCAAGAGGCTTGCTCGTTGGTTAACTTCGCCTGCATTTCGAGCTGATTGATGAGTTCCAACTCTCGCCGGTATTCGCGCATCGGATCGAGCGTGTCTAACAGCGCATCGGCCTTCTTCTGCAGTGCAGCATCTTCATCCCAGTAGGCCTGGAGTCTTTGCTGCGCGGCGGTGGCGATATTTGAATCTATCTCCCCCAGCTCTTTGTTGAGCCGGTCGATCTGTTGGAAGCTGCGCTGGATGTTCTGATCAGCTATCTTGTTCTCCTCAGCGTCAGCTCGCTGTCGCGACGATAAAAATCTACCGTATGCGTTCTGCCATTCCGTCAGTGCGCTTTGCACATCTGCTTGTGTCGGTGTGCCGAAGAATTTGTCGAGAACGGGACCCAAAAAATTGCCCCCGAGTGTCCCGCTTAAGGCGTTGCTCCAGCTGGCGCCGGCTTTGGCCTGCGTATCGGTGAAGTTACGCATCGAAGCACGCTCATCTTTCCATGCGGTTGCGGCCTGCTGCACAGGCGTCTGCCGGGCGGCGATGATCTTCTCAACAATTGCCAGCTGTCGTGCGGTTGACTCCTCAACTGCCTTTGCCTGAGCAGCTGCGTCACTCCAGTGTTTCACGAGTAGATCGGCCGCCTCTTGAGCGAGTGCAAATCCTGACCCGATTCCCAGCCCTTTGACTATGTCTTTGCCGATGTTGGATACTGTGAATTTACGTTCAAGCCCGCGCTGCAGTCTTCCAATTTCTCGATCTATCTTGGTAACAGTGCCTGCGACGCCGGCACTTGCGCGATTCATCTCTTGGATGAGTTGCTGAGCGCTGCCAGAAATTTTGACGTTAAGTTCCCCGATCGAGCGAACAGACATGGTTTTCAGGCTCCTTTGGCGAGTTTGCGCCGGGCGCGTTCAATCCCATTTGCAACGGACTGCTCCATTATGCGCAGGGTGCTGGACTGCGTTGAAATCATGGCAGGCCTCATGAATGGGCGAGGTGCGACCCAGGTGACGGCCCCGTCCGAAAATGCTTTTTTCGATTTCTTGCCGGTTCGCTGGCCATTCTTCCCTCGTTCCCGGATAAAATGCCCGAACTCGATTAGATGAGCATAGCGCGACGGCTGCTCTGCACCGCTGCGACGTTGGCCTTTCGCCACCTTCTTTCCGCCTTTGGTGAAGTAATCCCGACTAGGACCAACGATTGCCGTTGCGCTCGCATTCGACAGGCCTCGTGCGACTACCACCTTCTTATCAATACTGGCGTAGAGAGCGCCTGTGCGCACAGATCGCCGTGCATGCCGCTTGGCGGCATCCTTCACAGGCTCGGCTGCAGCACTGACTGCGTCACGCAGAATGTTACCCCGGAGTTCAACCGGAAGCTGCTTCAAGACCTTCGAGATGCTGTCGAGGCCGGTTACTTTTCGTGTGATAGTCCTTGCCATGTGGCGGCGGCGATAGGGGCGGTTATGATCGCGAGAACCAGATTTGAGAGATGCCAGTGATGCGCTTCATCAGCGGCCTTTCCGTCGAGCGCCGCATCTTGGCCTTAGCGATCTCGATTGCTTCGGTGATCTCTAAGAATTTTTCTGGCGTCAGGTGCGCAGCTAGGTCGTCAGGACGAAGATCCGCGTCATTGATCATCGACCAGACGAAGCAGCAGCGCTGATAGTGCGTGCGCATCTTGTCTCCTCGGAGAAGGTCGACGCCGCAGGCTTCCTTCATGCGCTCCAACGCACACCTGCTGATCACCAGCGTGCGAGGCCTGTCGAGGACGACCTGGATCTTTGAGATCATCGCTCAGCACTCCAAGTTCATCAAATCCAGCTCTTTCTTGCGCCGGCGATAGTTACGCACGTGGCTAGGTGTCTCGACGATGCCACTGCTCTTCGCTTCCTCGAACATCGCGGCCATATCGCGGCGCTCGGCGCTCGCGTGCTCCTTGCGGTGGAGTTGCTTGGTCTGGGGCTCAGCACGCGCCTGCTTCAGCGCAGCGCGGTCGATCTCGTTAGTCCGAGTTTTCATGGGAAGTAGTTACGGCGTGGTTTCGTGCGCGGCCTCGATCTCGAGTTGCGCAAGGAGGCTCGGACGGGGGCGCTTGGAGGCCCGCTCCAATTCGAGGGCTCGCACGGCCGTGATGCGGCCCTCCTCGATGTAGTCGAAGACTTGGGCAATGTTAACACCCTCCAGGCTCACGATCTCCGGCAATGAGACTTCTTCGACGCCTTGCGTGGCTTTCGGCGCGGCGGGTTCGTTCGGCACGTCAAAGGGCGCAGCGGCGCCGGCTTGCAGCCTGAGAAGGCGTTCGCTCCAGTGCTGTTTCAAACGCGGCAGATCCTGCTGGAGCTTCGTGAGCGCTTGAATCGCCTCGGCACTCTGGACGGTCGCGCCGGTTCCGCTGTCAATGTCAGCGCCGATGGAATTGGGGCCCCAGAGCGCCGGCACATAAGGGCAGAGCGGTAGCGCCCGGAGCCGCGCTATTTCGACCGGCAGTGCGCGCTCGAGCTCGGCGAGGATCGCGCAGGCGTTCTGCGCCTCCTCCATCGCGCCTTGGATTTGGCCAAGCCGCTGGGTAATGTTACGTTCGCGGGTGTCGAGGCCCCCGATGACCTTGTGCCTGATGATGCTGAAAATGCTCATGGTTCGTCTAAGGTTATTCGGCGAGCGCCGGCACTTCGGTGGAGCGGTGCAGCCAGCGAAGCTCGCCGGCCACCCGCGGATCGTTGGCATCCACGGCGCTCATATTGACGATTCGACGCAGCTCGCTCTTGGCCGCATCAATTTGTCCCGCCAGGAGGCGAGCAAGATCGTCGGCGTCTTGGAAAAAGCGCTTCGCGCGCGCCACAATCGCTTCAGCGCTCTTGATGCGATCGTCAGCAGTTGCCGCTACAGTCTTCAGGGCGGCTGTCTGGCTTTCGTAGGACACCAGATGCCGCACGTTGCCTTCGTTCACTCCCTCGCGGAAGACTGAGAATCGGTCGAATGCGAGGTCGCGTTCTTCGACGACCCGCGGCAACGCGCGCAGGACTTTGCGCGTTTGGTCGGCGCTGCAACGCGCCTCCAAATGCTCTTTGTGCCAACGGGCCCGTGCGGTGAGCGCGTGTTGGAATTGGCCTTCCTGTTCTTGGAGTTTGGAGATGATTTGCGGCGATTGGGAACTGACCTCCCGCAACCGGCGAATCTGAGCGAGCTCCGCTTCGAGTCGTTGTTGTTCGTTTGTCATGGGCGTTGTTTCGGTGCCGCAGGATAGCACGGGTCAAACGGCGCTTTCCCCCTGAGTGCCGCCGCCCTCTGCTGGAGTGCGCTGTTCGCCATCCGCCGGCGTATCTGGTGCAGTTTGGCGGCCTTCGATTGCAGTCTCGCCGGCTTCGATTGCTGAGGAATCGCTTGACGCTGTGCGTTTCCGGCGGCGTCGGGCGATTCGATGCTCCCGAATCCTATCGGCGTCGCGCCGGCTAAAACAGGCTCCGCCATCGAGAGCGCGCAACCACAGGCCGGTCGCAGCGGCCCCCCAAATCTCATGCACGTATTCTCGAATCTGGCGGTGGTCGGCGTGCTGAAACTCCGCGCGCAAATCGTCGACGCTGACAGTCAGGCGCGAGTCCTCAACCTCGCGCTCCATCTCCTCCCGGACACGCGGGACGGCCTGGAGGAAGTCGATTACTCGGCGAATCGCTTCATCCCGCGGCACGCCGGCAGCCCCGTAGAACGAAGCGGCGATGCCGATCGACAGGTCAACCCCGCTCAGTGAGTCGAGGCTCGGCGGCGATGCTTGCGCTGTCATCGCTCGCGCCTCCACCAGTCCGCGGGATCTTCCTGCTCGCGGCTCTTGAGCACGCCGGCCGCCGCGGCGCGCAGCTCAATGTATTGCGAGAGCAAGCGCGAGAACAGGTCGCGGTATTTCTGTAGCGACGCCTCGTGACGCCGGCAGAGGCGACGCTCGCGGGCTGCTGCGAACAGCAACGCCGCGAGCGTGCCCACGACCGTTCCGATGAAAAATGAGAGGGCAGCGCTCATGCCGAGGCCTTCAGCACGACGGTTTTCGTGACCAGGTATTCGCAATAACCGTCCACTAGAACCCATTTCACACGGTTGTTGCGCGCGTGGACCTCACCGAATGAGCCATTGCGCATCATGCGCGCCGCGGTGTCGGTGCTGCATCCTTCCTCAACCGCAATGTCGCCGGCATACATCCGGCCGCCTCGGCGAGAATACTTGGCCCGGAGAGCTTCGCAGCGTGGCTGGAGGTGGACGTGGCTCATGACGCTTCTCCTGGCTCTCGAATCTCGTAACCCTTGAATCCAGGCGCCAAGCCGCGACTCGCCGGAGTGCAGCCAAGAAAGTATAGGAGGTCCACCAGCGCGCTTGAGGAGTCTACGTCGGGAACGCTACGCGTGCGACGCAGCAGAGCGGTCAAGCGTGCGGCGGCGGCGACCAGCGGAATGTTTGCCTTCGTCAGACGATCGGCCGGTATCTCGCTGACAAGTTCAGCCCACGCGGCATGCGAGTCCTCGTCGAGTGCCGACGGCGGATTCCACGCGATTACCGCTGGGTCTAGGGGTTGATGATCATCAGCCATAAGTGGACTCCATCGGTTTGGCGCCGGCCTCAACCAGCTGGTCGCGTCGTCGGCGCGCTTTGTGATGAGCAAATGCTCCGGCGCGTGCCACCAAACGATTATGCACGCCGAATATCCGATGGGGGCCTTCGCAATCAGGCTGCATGGTCGAGCTCCATTGGCTTTCTACCAGCAGCGGCGAGTCGCTCACGCAGTGCCCGCACCTCGAGATATGCGGTTGAACGGCCCTCATGGTCATGCAGGGGCAGACTGTTAAAGTGCGCAACCGCGTCCCGCAGTTCGTCGGCCAGGACCTCAGCGGGAACCGCGCTGTAGTTGGAGGTAATCATGCGGCGACATCCTCCCCGCGTGCGCGCACTGTGTGCCGACTTTCAATCGCCCGACGAACTGCTTCTGGCGAGAATACTATCCTACGCCCTAACCGAATGAATGGGATAGTGCGACGCTTCTGGAGTAGTCGAACGAACCTTAGGGAAAGCGGAGGATCGAACATCATCGCGAGCCGATCCGCGGACACGTATTCAGCTTGTAAGCGCGGCGTGACTTCCGCGGCGCTAAGGGTCTCTTTGGTATTTCCGTCCGTATTGTTCACCTGAGTGCTTCTAAGTGCCCCGAGAATGCGAAATGCCTCCGCTCCGCATAGTCCGAGTTGCCGTGAGTTGCCGCAGTTGGGCGAAGTTGCCGCAAAACTGTCGAAGGCCGCAGGGCGACGGGCCGCCAAGAAGTTGATCACGCTCTTGATCGAACTGGTGTTCTGGCTCGGTGATGCTCGTTCATTGTTGTCCGATTGTTGCCAGAATCAGCATTTCCCATGCATTTCGGTGCATCGTCGTATCGTTTGCCGTGTGTGAGCGGCGCGCATGGAAACATCAGAAAAACACTAAGATGTGTATCTACAGCATTTTATGCGGGGTATCTCGCCGCTTAGCATGCGGGGTTCGACTCCCTACGGCTGCGCCACTTACCGCCGGTCTTCGGACCGGCGGTTTTTGTTTCCCCCTGAAGCGGAAGTGTTTTTGACTGCGCGCATGTCTTCGCCCGCGTCGCGATTCACCGCGCTTCTCTTCACCCCCGGCACGCGGCCGGAGCGTTTCGAGAAGACCGTCGCGAGCGGCGCCGATGGCATCATCATCGACCTCGAGGACGCCGTGCCGGCCCCGGAAAAGGACCGCGTGCGCGGCGAGGTCATCGCCTGGCTGAAGCAGCACGGCCGGGTGGGGCAGGCGCCCTTCGTCACCGCCGTGCGGATCAACGACCTCCGCTCCGCGCACGGCCGCGCCGACCTCGACGCGCTCAACGCCGCCGCGCTCCGCCTCGACGCCGTCGTGGTGCCCAAGGTCGAGTCCGCCGCCGAGGTGCAGCTCGCCGCGCGCCAGCTCTTCGGCGCGCCGAAACTCATTTGCCTGATCGAGACCGTGCTCGGTGTGCGCTTCGCGCCCGAGATCGCCGCGGCGTCGCCGCAGGTGGCGGCGCTGGCCTTCGGCGGCTTCGATCTTTCCGCCGAGACCGGCGGCGAACCGAGCTGGGACGCGTTGCTCTGGCCGCGCACGCAGGTCGTGCACGCCTGCACCGCCGCCGGCGTGCTCGCGCTCGACCAGCCGTTCATCGACTTGGAGAACGCCGCCGCCCTCGAAGCCGAGTGCGCGCGCGTCCGTTCGCTCGGCTTTTCCGGCAAGCTCGCCATCCACCCGAAACAGTGCGCGCCGATCAAGGCGGCGTTCCAGCCGACCGCCGCGCAGGTCGAGCGCGCGCGGCGCATCGTCCGCGAGTTCGAGGCGGCCAAGGGCAACGTCGCCGCCATCGACGGCCAGATGATCGACGTGCCGATGTATCGCTCCGCGCAGCGCGTGCTGCAGCGGGCGGGGGAATGATTCCGATGAGCCACTTCAGCGCCTACGTCAAAACCGGGGAGAATCGCTATCGCGAACGCTTCGGGCTCGATTTCGAGCAATTCGCGGTCGGCCAGAAATTCAAGCACCGCCCCGGCCTCACGCTCTCGCAGCAGGACAGCCGCGACGAGTGCCTCGACACCATCAACCAGCAGATGCTGCACTTCGACGAGCAGTTCGCGTCGCACGGCGAGTGGAAGAAGTGCCTGATGGACTCGACCCTCACGACCAAGGTCGTGATCGGCATGACGTGGAAGACCTTCGCGAAGCGCGTGCAAATCCTCGGTTTCGACGAGATCACGCTCACCAAGCCGATGTTCGGCGGCGACACCGTCTACGCGGAGTCGGAGATCCTCGAAAAGACGGAGCACCCGGAGACGCCGAACGCCGGCCGCCTCAAGGTGCGCACCATCGGCCTCAATCAATGCGGCGAGCAAGTCGCCCACCTCGTCTACGACGTGCTCATCGCGCGCGCCGGACACGACGATTTCACGCGGGTGGATTACTAGTAGGGCCAGTCTCCGACTGGCCACCCGCGCAACCGCAGCGAACAACATTCCGTGATCCCAGCACTCTCCCGCAGCGAAAACTTTTCGGCCGGTCGGAGACCGGCCCTACCAAAGACGTCATGAACCGCCACGCTTCACACATCGAGGTCGAGCCGGGAGTGTTTCTCGAGCGCATGGGCCTGTTCTTCGACGACGTCATCGTCGGCGAGACCTACGAGCATCGCCCGGGCAAGACGTTCACCGCCGAGGAGAGCATGACGCACACGCTGCGCGCGCTTGACCAGACGCCGGCGCTGACGGACCTGCATTTTCATCACCGCACCAGCCACGGCCCGCTGCCGATCAACCCGCTGCACGTCCTCGCCGTCCTGACGGGCATGATGACGAAGACCTTCTCCAAGATCGTCGCCAACCTCGCGTGGAAGAACGTGAAGTTCCACGGCCCCGTGCTCGCCGGCGACACCGTCTACGCCGAGTCGACCGTGCTCGAGAAGCGCGAGTCGAAGTCGCGTCCCGGCCAGGGCATCATCCACGTCCGCACCACGGCGAAGACGCACGACGGGCGGCTCGTCTGCACCTTCGAGCGGATGATCCTCATCTACGGCCGCGGCCAGGGCCCCTACGACGCGGCCGGCTATTGATCTCCCTTCCCATGAGCCAACTCATCGAATGCGTTCCCAATTTCAGTGAAGGTCGCGACGCCGCGGTCATCCAGCAGATCACCGACGAGATCGCCGCCGTCGAGGGCGTGAAGCTCCTCAACGTCGACCCGGGCAAGGCCACGAACCGCACGGTCGTGACCTTCGTCGGCGCGCCCGCCGCCGTGATCGAGGCGGCCTTCCGCGCGATCAAGAAGGCCGGCGAGGTCATTGACATGACCAAGCACAAGGGCGAGCACCCGCGCATGGGCGCGACCGACGTGTGCCCGCTCATCCCGATCGCGAACATTTCGATGGAGGAGACCGCCGAGTGGTCGCGCAAACTCGCTGAGCGCGTGGGCCGCGAGCTGAACCTCCCCGTCTATCTCTACGAATCCGCCCAGCCGAACCCGGCGCGCAAGAATCTCTCCGTCATCCGCGCGGGCGAATACGAGGGCTTCCCGAAGAAGATCAAGCAGCCGGAGTGGAAACCGGACTTCGGCCCCGCCGAGTTCGACGCGAAGCGCGGCGCGACCGTCATCGGTGCGCGCGACTTCCTCATCGCCTACAACGTCAACCTCAACACCACGTCCACCCGCCGCGCCAACGCCGTGGCGTTCGACGTGCGCGAGGCCGGCCGCCCGAAGAAGGACGCGCAGGGCAACGTCGTGAAGGATGCTGACGGCAAGCCGGTCAACATCCCCGGCACGCTCAAGAGCGTGAAGGCCATCGGCTGGTTCATCGAGGAATACGGCGTCGCCCAGCTCTCGATGAACCTGACGAATATCCGCGTCACGCCGCTGCACGTGGCCTTCGACGAGGTGTGCCGCGCCGCGCAGGAGCGCGGGTTGCGCGTCACGGGCTCGGAACTCGTCGGCCTGGTGCCGCTGCAATCGCTGCTCGACGCCGGCCGCTATTTCCTGCGCAAACAGAAGCGTTCGGTCGGCGTGTCCGAAAAGGAGCTGATCAAGATCGCGATCCGTTCGCTCGGTCTGAACGAGCTCGCCCCCTTCAAGCCCGAGGAGCGCGTCATCGAGTATCTCCTCCGCGATCCGTCTCATGCGAAGCTCGTGCGGATGGACCTGCGCGCCTTCGCCGACGAGACCGCGAGCGAGAGCCCCGCACCCGGCGGCGGCTCCATTTCCGCCTACGTCGGCGCACTCGGCGCCGCGCTCGGCACGATGGTTGCGAATCTTTCCTCGCACAAAGCCGGCTGGGACGAGCGCTGGGAGGAATTCTCCGGCTGGGCCGAAAAGGGCCAGAAGCTGAAGGACGACCTGCTCGCGCTGGTGGACGAGGACACCGCCGCCTTCAACCGCATCATGGCCGCGTTCGGCCTGCCCAAGGGCACCGACGCCGAGAAGGCCGCCCGCACCGCCGCGATCCAGGAAGCCACGCGCAAGGCGATCGAAGTGCCGTTCCGCGTCATGCAGCTCTCCTGCGACGCCCTGCCGCTCGCCGTGGCGATGGCCGAGAAGGGCAACCCGAACTCCGTCTCCGACGCCGGCGTCGGCGCGCTCTGCGCCCGCGCTGCCGTGCAAGGCGCCTACCTCAACGTCTGCATCAACGTGAAGGGTTTCGCCGACAAGGCCTACGCCGAGAAAGTCGTCCGCGAAGGCGCCGAGATCGAAGCGCGCGCCCTCGAGTTGGAGAAAAAAGCCCTCGCCGCCGTCCACGCGGCGATGTGAGTCAACCGTCGGGGCCTTGAATTGTAGGGCGGGGTCGCCGAACCCCGCCTCGAAAGTGATGCCGCGCGCGCACAAAGGCGGGGTTCGGCGACCCCGCCCTACAGTCAATCGCAGTCTGGCCCGCGCTTGACCCAGCTCTCTACTCGTCCCGCAACGCGATGAGCGGGTCGATGCGCGCCGCGCGCCGCGCCGGCAGGTAGCTCGCCACCAGCGCCACGGCGATGAGCACCAGGGCGACGACGGCATAGACCAGCGGGTCCGTCGGCTTCACGTTGAAGAGCAGCGTGGTCATCGAGCGGCTGAGGAAAAACGCGCCGACGAGGCCGATGACCACGCCCACGCCGCTCTTCCACAGGCCCTGCTTGAGGATGAGTCCGATGATCTGGCCCTGCGCGGCGCCGATCGCGGAGCGCACACCGATCTCGCGGGTGCGTTGCGAGACGTCGTAGGCGAGCACGCCGTAGATGCCGAGGGCCGAGAGGAACAGCGCCAAGCCCGCGAAAGCCGCGAGCAGCAGCATGACCGCGCGACGGTTGTCGAAGGAGCCGCCGATCGCCTGCTCGAGCGTGCCGGTGTCGTAGAGCGCGATGCCCGGGTCGATGGCACGAATCTTCTCCCGCAACGCGGTGATCGCATCACCGGTCGAGCGGGTCGTGCGCAGGAAGAGCACCATGCCGGCGGGGCGGCCGCCTTGGAGCACTTGGTAGATGAACGGATTGCCGCTCTTCTCCTCGACGCCGTTGTGCGGCACGTCCTTCACGATGCCGATGATGACCGGCCAGTCCTCGGGCTTCTCCGGCGGTGGGCCGAAGACGAAGCGACCGCCGAGGGCGTTGCCGTCGGGGAAGTAGCGCTTGGCGAAACTCTCATCGACGACGAACTGCCGCAGGGTCGGCGCCATGTCGGCGTCGGTGTAGTAGCGGCCGGCGAGGAGCGGGATGCCGAGCGTCTCGAAATACCCCGGCGTGACAATGATGCGGAACGCGCCCGGCTGCGGCGAGCCCGGCGGCAACGTATCGCGTTCGAGCGTGAAGGCGTTGATCGGCAGGCCGCCTTGGAACGGCGTGGCGGAGGAGAGGGAGACGTGCGTCACGCCCGGGATTTCCCGCATGGCCTGCTGCACGCGATCGCGGATGGAATTCGCCGCCTCGTCGCTCGCGCGGTGCTGGCGGGGCAGGGCGATGCGGGCGGTGACGACGCCCTGCGGGTTGAGGCCGGTGTCGACCTTGATCGCCTGCGCGAAGCTGTGCACGAGCAGTCCAGCGCCGGTCAGTAGCATGAGCGCGATGGCGACCTGGGCGACGACGAGCAGGCTGCTCAGCGTGCGCACGCCGCGGCCCGACGAGGAGCCGCGCGAGCTGCGCTGGATGACTTCGGCAAGATTCGTGCGCAGGGTGTGGAAGACCGGCACGAGGCCGATGAGGAGGCCGACGATCAGGGCCAAGCCGATCGCGAAGCCCAGCACGCGCCAGTCGAGCGTGGCCGGCAGCGATTGCGGCAGCATCTTGGTCAGGTAGGTGTTCGTGACCTTGAGGGCGCCCCAGGCGAGACCGAGGCCGAGGCCGGCGCCGACGAGGGTGAGGAGCAGGCTCTCGAGAATGAGCTGGCGCGCGATGGTGCCCCGGCTCGCGCCGAGGGCGGAGCGGATGGCGAGCTCGGATTGGCGCGCGTTCGAGCGGACGAGGAGGAGATTGGCGACGTTCACGCAGCCGATGAGCAGCACGAACGCGACGCCGCCCTGCAGGAGCAGCAGGGTCGGGCGGACCGGCTCGACGCGCTGGTCCTGCACGCCGCCGACATTCATCGTCATGCCCGAGCGTTCGGCGAAGGCCTTCACCTGCGGCGAGGTCTCGACGTAGCGCTGTTCGAGGGTCTTGGCCTCGGCGTCCGCCTGGCCGCTGGAGACGCCGGGTTTGAGCCGGGCGAAGAGATTGATGCCCACCCCGTAGCGACCCTGCGGGTTTTCCTGCGCCGGCTGCCAGGAGAGCGGGACGACGAACTTCACGCGGCTGTCGAAGGCCTCGAAGACCCGCGGGGCCACGCCAATGACTTGGTAGACCTCACTGTCGATCTGCACTTCGCGTCCGATGACCTCGGGGCTCTCGTTGAATTGCGTCTGCCAGTAGGACTGGGTGAGGACGACGACCTTGTCCGCGCCGGGCTTGTTCTGCTCCTTGGTGAAGAAGCTGCCGAGGATGGGTTGGATGCGCAGGAGGGCAAAGATCTCCGCCGTGGCGCGGGCGGCGGGCACGCGGACCGTCTGGTCGTTCTCGCCCATCATCACGTAGGTGAAGTTCCAGAGCGCCAGCGTCTCGTAGGACGTGGCGTTCTGCGAATAGTCCAGATAGAAGGGCACGTTCGCCGGCATGCGGTTGAGTCCGGCCTTCTTGGCTGACGTGTAGAGCTCGACAATGCGGTCCGGCTCGGCGAACGGCAGCGGCTTGAGCATCAGCGCATACACGCTTGAGAAGATCGCCGTCGTCGCTCCGATGCACAGGGCGAGCGTGAGCAGCGTCGCGGCCGTCAGGCCCTTGCTCTTGAGCAGCAGGCGGACGGCGTGTTTGAGGTCGCCGAAGACGCCGGCGACGGAGGGGTAGTTGGTCATTTTGTAGGGCGGATGAAAACGTGTCCGCCCGCCGGCGACAAGACCGGCGGGATGGACGGCAGGCATTCGAGTTGGAAGGCCCCGGTGACGGGATATGAACCATTAACCCGGCGGGCCGCGGAAAGTTTCGGAAAAGTTTTTGCGGCCGAAACGATGGTCCGGGGTAGGGCCGGTCTCCGACCGGCCAGAAGGATTCGCGAGCGCGTGGGGTGGGCCGCCAGTTCTGCCTGACCGTGAAGGTCGGCTCGGGTCCGGTCGGAGACCGGACCTACGGCACTCTGGCGCCGCCGCAGATCACGAGATCGACCGGATTGCCGCCCAGCTCGTAGGCGAGCTGGCGCTCGTCCTTGTGGTGGAGCAGGACGAGGTCGGCGCGCTTGCCGGGCTCGATGCTGCCGCGGTCGGTGAAGCCGAGGAGCTGCGCCGGATTCCAGGTCGCGGCGACGATGGCTTCGGCGGGCAGCAGGCCGCAGAAACGCACGGCGAGCGCGATGGCGAAGGGGATCGAGTGCGTGGGCGACGAACCGGGGTTGCAGTTCGTGGCGAGCGCGAGCGCGCCGCCGCGGTCGGCGAAGAAGCCGGCCTTGGCAAAGCGTTGGTCGGTGTGGAAGCCGGTGCAGGGCAGGATCACGCCAAAGGTGTTCGATTCGGCGAGCGCCTGCAGGTCGGCCTTCGTCGTGGCCTCGAGGTGGTCGACGCTGCGCGCGTGCAGGCGGATAGCCTCGGGGATCATGCCGAGCGAGTTGAACTGGTCGGCGTGAACGCGGATCGGGTGATGCTTGCGCGCCTTCTCGAAAAGCCGCACGCAGGCCTCGACGCTCCAAGCCTCCTTCTCGCAGAACGCGTCGACGGCGATGTCGGGAAACTCGCGCGAGACCTCGGCGAGCATCTCCTTCGTCACCATGCGCGAATACTCCTCGAGATCGCCCTCGACGGCGTGGCCGAGCAAGGCGGTCGCTACGACCGTGCCGGGCCAGTCGCTGGCGGCGCGGCGGATGGCGCGGAGCATCTTCAACTCCGCCTCGGTGTTGAGGCCGTAGCCGCTCTTCACCTCGATCGTCGTGGTGCCGCCGCGCAGGACCTGGCCGAGGCGCTCGCGGAGCGTGGCGGCGAGCTGCTTCTGCGTCGCCTCGCGGACGGCGCGGACGGTGGAGTGGATGCCGCCGCCGGCCTTGAGGATGTCGAGGTAGGGGACGCCGTTGAGTTTCTTCTCCCACTCGTCGAGCCGGTCGCCCGCCCAGCAGGCGTGCGTGTGGCAATCGACGAAGCCCGGCATGAGCACGCGGCCCGCGGCGTCGATCACCTCGGCGTCGGCGGGGGCCTCGACCTTTTCGCCGACCGCGGCGATCTTGCCGTCGGCGACGAGGACTTCGCCGTGGGGAATGACGCCGAGTTCGCGCAAGGCCTTGCCGCGACGCGGACCGGGGTCGCCGCGGAGCGTGATGAGGCGGGCGTTGCGGAAGTGGAGGGACATCAGATCGAATTAACCACGGATTTCACGGATGACACGGATGGTGGTGAGCGACTCACCACGTCTTCATCGGGATCGGGACGTTGAGGCGTTCGGCGCAATCCTGCGCGAGCTCGTAGCCGGCGTCGGCATGGCGGAAGACGCCCATCATCGGGTCGTTCGTGAGCACGCGTTCGAGGCGCTTCGCGGCCTCAGGCGTGCCGTCGGCGACGATGACCTGGCCGGCGTGTTGCGAATAGCCGATGCCGACGCCGCCACCGTGGTGGAAGCTGACCCACGAGGCGCCGCTGGCGATGTTGACCATGGCGTTGAGGATGGCCCAATCGCTGATGGCGTCGGAGCCGTCCTTCATCGCCTCGGTCTCGCGGTTGGGGCTGGCGACGGAACCGCAGTCGAGGTGGTCGCGCCCGATGACGATCGGGGCCTTCACGCGGCCGTCGGCGACCATCTGGTTGAAGAGCAGGCCGGCGCGGTGGCGCTCGCCGAGGCCGAGCCAGCAGATGCGCGCGGGCAGGCCTTGGAACGCGACGCGCTCGCCGGCCATCTTGAGCCAGCGGTGCAGCGCTTGGTCCTCGGGTAAGAGTTCCATGATCGCCTTGTCCGTCGCCGCGATGTCGGCCGGGTCGCCGGAGAGTGCGACCCAGCGGAACGGGCCGCGGCCGAGGCAGAACTGCGGGCGGATGTAGGCCGGCACGAAGCCCGGGAAATCGAACGCGCGCTTCACACCTTGGTTGAGCGCGTGCTGGCGGAGGTTGTTGCCGTAATCGAAGGTCTTCGCACCGCGCGCCTGCAACTTGAGCATCGCCCTCACGTGGCGGCCCATCGAGGCGAGGGAGAGTTTCTGGTATTTCTTCGGGTCGGCCTTGCGGAGCTTGGCGGCGGCCTTGAGGTCGTAGCCGACGGGCACGTAGCCGACGAGCGGGTCGTGCGCGCTCGTCTGGTCGGTGAGGACATCGACGGGAATCTTGCGTGCGAGGAGGCGTTCGAGCAGGTCGGTGATGTTGGCCACGACGCCGACGCTGAGGGCTTTGCGGTGTTCGGTGTAGAGCACGGCGCGGTCGATGGCTTCGTCGAGCGACGGCGCGATCTCGTCGAGGTAGCGGTCGTGCACGCGCTTTTGCAGGCGCGACTTGTCGACGTCGGCGATGAGGCAGGTGCCCTCGGCCATCGTGATGGCGAGCGGTTGCGCTCCGCCCATGCCGCCGCAGCCACCGGTGACGCAGAGTCGCCCGGCGAGCGAGCCGCCGAAGTGCTGGCGTCCGCATTCGGCGAAGGTCTCGTAGGTGCCCTGCAGGATGCCCTGCGTGCCGATGTAGATCCACGACCCGGCGGTCATCTGACCATACATCATCAGGCCGCGCTTCTCAAAATCGTCGAAGCGTTCCTGCGTCGCCCACGCGGGGACGAGGTTGCTGTTGGCGAGCAACACGCGCGGGGCATCGACGTGGGTGCGGACGACGCCGACGGGTTTGCCAGACTGGACGAGGAGCGTCTCGTCCGGCGCGAGCTTGGGCAAGGTGGCGAGGATGGCGTCGAAGCTGGCCCAGTTGCGGGCGGCCTTGCCGCGGCCGCCGTAGACGACGAGGTCGTTGGGACGCTCGGCGACCTCGGGGTCGAGGTTGTTCTGCAACATGCGCAGCGCGGCCTCGGCGGCCCAGGACTGGCAGGTGCGCATCGTGCCGCGGGGGGCGCGGACCGGACGCGGCTTGGACGGAGGAATTTTCTTGGACTTGGCTTTGGGCATGGCGGACGGAGAGCTTGGATGGAGGGCTCGGCTACTGCCGAGCCGCGGCCCGGCGGTAGCCGGGCCCTCCAGGTCAGAGGAGTTTGCCGGCGGCCTGTTCGGCGGCGGCGGCGAGTTGCTCGCTGCGGACAAGGGCGAGGGCGGTTTGGACGTCGTCGTGGAAGAGGCGGTCGGCTTGGGCGAAGGGGATGAAGCGCCGCACTTCGGCGAAGGCGGCTTCGACACCCTTGCCGGATTGGAGCGGGCGCAGGAATTCGAGCGCCTGCGCCGAGCACATGAATTCGATGGCGAGCACGGTCTCGGTGTTCTTCACGACCTCGAGGAGCTTGGTCGCGCTGATCGAACCCATAGAGACGTGGTCCTCCTGGCCGAGCGACGACGGGATGGAATCCACGGAGGCCGGGTGGGCGAGGACCTTGTTCTCCGAGACGAGCGCGGCCGCGGTGTATTGCGGGATCATGAAGCCGGAGTTGAGGCCGGTGTCCTTCATGAGGAGCTTGGGCACCTTGAGGTCGCCCATCGTGTCGCCGTGGAGCAGCATGTAGATGCGGCGCTCGGAGATCGAAGCGAGCTCGGCGGTGGCGATGGCGAGGTAGTCGAGCACGAAGGCGAGTGGTTCGCCGTGGAAATTGCCGCCGCTGATGACGTCGCCGTTCTCGAACACGAGCGGGTTGTCCGTCGCGGAATTGATCTCGGTCTCGACGACCTGCCGCGCGTGCGCGAAGGCGAGGCGCACGGCGCCGTGGACCTGCGGGACGCAACGGAGCGAGTAGGGGTCCTGGACTTTGCCGCAATTGGCGTGCGAAGGCATGATCGCTGAACCTTTGAGCAGCGTGCGGATGTTGGCGGCGACGTCGCGCTGGCCTTGGTGCGGGCGGGCGTCGTGGATGCGCGCGTCGAAGGGCGCGGCGCTGCCGCGGGCGGCTTCGAGCGTGGTGGCGGCGGCGACGTCGGCGGTGCGCAGGAGGTTCTCCACCCGCAGCAGGCAATGCACGGCGTAGGCCGACATGAATTGCGTGCCATTGATCAGGCCGAGGCCTTCCTTCGAGCGCAGCTTGAGCGGCTTGAGCCCGAGTTTCTTCAGGACCGCCTTGGCCGACTGGCGGCGGCCCTGGAAGTTCATCTCGCCGAGGCCGAGCACGGGCAGCACGAGATGCGCGAGCGGCGCGAGGTCGCCGGAGGCGCCGAGCGAGCCTTTGGTGAAGACGACGGGCAGGGCGTCCTCGTTGTAGAAGCGGATGAGGCGGTCGACGATCTGCTCGGTCACGCCGGAGAGCCCGACGGCGAGGCCGTTGACCTTGAGCAGCAGCATGAGCCGCACGATGTCGGCCGGGACTTCGTCGCCGACGCCGACGGCGTGGCTAAGGATGAGGTTTTCCTGGAGCTTCTCGATGTCGGCCGTGGGGACGCGCTTGTGCGCGAGGATGCCGAAGCCGGTATTGATGCCGTAGTGCGGCGCGGGGTCGTCGTGGAGTCGGTCGACGATGGCCCGTGAGGCCTTGATGCGGCGACGGGCCTCGGGGGCGAGCGTGAGGCGTTCTTCGCGTTGCAACGCGCGGCGCAGGCGGGCGAGGGTGAGGTCGTGTCCGGAGAGGGCGAGGATGCCGGGCATAGCAGTCGGGCCATCAAAGCAGGCATCCCCGCTTTGGAAACCGAAAAGCTGGGGGCCTTTCGCACTACAACCCACGGCGCAACGGGCCAGTAGCGGGCGTGCAGGGTGCCGCGTGAGGCAGGCGCGCTGTGCGGGCGCGCCGGGGCTTGGAGCCCAGCTGCCTCCGGCGAACATGACACTTAATAGGTGTCATGTTGGGGAGAGGTTTTTGGGCCGCGGTGGTCGACGAAATTATCTGCCCGAGGGAGGGGAGAGTTTGTCGCGGTGGGCCCGGAGTGGTTCCGCCCTGAAAGTGGGTTCGCGGCTGAGGGCTTGTTTCGCGCAACAAAAAGGCCCGCCGGGTGGCGGGCCGGAGAAAAACGGGGGCGCGGGGCGCCGCTCAGATCGCCTTCGGCAGGTCGACGTCTTCCCACTCGATGCGGTGCGGGTGGTTGCGCTTGTCCTTGGCGAGGCCGTGGCGCTTGCGCAGGGCCTGGTCGAGTTTGTCGACGAGAAGGTCGATCGATTTGTGGCAGTCCTCGGAGCTGACGGTGGCGTTGATGTCGGGTCCGCGGACGACGAGGTGGGCCTTGGCGATGAACTTGTGGTTGTGGTCGTGCTTTCGGTCGCACTCGAGCTCCACCTTGATCCGCACGATGCGTTCATCGTGACGCAGCAGGCGCGACATCTTCTCCCGGACGTAGAATTTCAGGGACGGGGTGAGGTCGAGGTGGATGCCGGAAACGATGATGTCGTGGGATGCGTTCGGATTATTCATGTTTGTCCTTTCGGGTTGGGGGAAAAGCGCGTGAAAAGCTCCCTCGTGTCCGCCGTGGTCGATATTCCCGGAGGCCGCCCTGCGGGCCGGCCAGTCTTTCCTTGTGGGAAAGTGATTCATTCGACACCTCCCTAGCTAACCGCGGCCGCGCCGATGGCAACCCTTCGGGGCCGGTTATTACACGAAATAATTTTGAACGCCCCGCCGTGACGTTGTCCCCCGACGAACCCCTGCCGCCGCCCGTCGCGCCGCTGGTCAACCCCGCCGAACTTGCGGACTGGGTGCGCTTTGAGGACGAGCGCCTGCTGGTGATCGACAAGCCCGGCTGGCTGGTGGTGCACCCGTCGAAAAACGGGCCGTGGTCGAGTCTGGCGGGAGCCCTGCGGGAAAGTGGCAGATTGCAGACCATCCGCCTGCAATATCGGCTCGATCGCGAGACTTCTGGAGTCGTTATTCTCGCGAAGGACGAGGCGATCGGCTCGCGCCTGCAAAAGGCCATTGGCCGGCGTCTACTCGGCAAGGCCTACGTCGCCCTCCTCGAGGGGGAACTCCACGCCTCCGTCACCGTCGATCAGCCGCTCGGCCCCGATCCGACCGCCAATGTGACCGTGAAACAGCGCGTCGTTTCCGCCGATTCGCCCGGCGCGCAGGCGGCCACGACGATCTTTCATCCGCTCATCGTCCGGGGTGGCTGCACGCTCGCCGGCGTGGAATTGCTCACCGGCCGCAAGCACCAGATCCGCGCCCACGCCGAGTGGCTCGGCCGCCGCGTCGTGGGTGACAAACTCTACGGCCCCGACCCGACGCTGTATCTGGAATTCGCCCAACACGGTTGGACTGCGCGGCACAGCGCGCTGCTCGCCCACACCCGGCAGGCGCTGCATTGCGCGGCGATGGACCTGCGGCCGGCGGGACTGCCGCACGTGTTCACCGCACCGTGGCCGGCCGACCTCGCGCGGTTTGCCGCGCGGCGGATGGCGCTGCCGCCCGCGGAGGCGCAGGCCGCAATCGACGCCTTCGTCACGCGGACGTTCGCTTCGGGCGCGGGCGATTCGGGCTCCGCTTGAACACGCCGGTGGCGTCACTCGCGCGGTCGCATTGCCCCGAGTGCCGCGCGGACGGCGGCGACCTGTGTCGCGACGCGTTGCGCCAGCGGTTGCGCGGTGGCCGTCTCGAACGTGTAGCTGAGCGTCGTGTGGTGGTTCCGCAGGTAGATCGCCTCCGGCCACTGATCGCGCAGCAAAGGGTCGCTCACGGGACGGATGATTCCCGGCGCGGCGGCCTCGCGCCCGTCGATGATCGCCGCCTTCTCGATCGGGCCGAGCGCAGCCACGGCAGCGAGCACGGCCGCGGCGGCCGAGGGACGGGATTCGGGATTCAGCTCGTAGAGGTAGAAACCGTTCGCCTCAAAATCCTCGTGCAGGCAGAACGTCGCGTCGTAGCGCCCCTGCCGGCGCAGCCACGCCACGTGCGCGGTGATCTCGGGTGTCGTCGGCGCCTTGTAGTCGCGGTTGAGGTCGATGCCGGCGGCGTTCTCGCGCGTGCCGCGGGCCAGACCGGTCGGGTTCAGCACCGGGCAGAGCGTCCAGGACGAGTCCGGGTCGAAGCCGCCGGTTTCCAGCAGTTCCAACAGCGCCAGCGGCGGCGCCGGTTCGTCGCCGTGCATTCCGGCGGACAGGTAGTAGGACGGCGCGCCGGAGGCCATGGCCGGCCTGCGGTAGGCGAGCAACGGGTAGCCGTCGATTTCGCCCCAGTGCTCCGCCGCGAAGCCCGCCTGCCGGGCGGCGAGGTCGAAGTGCGGAAAGAACTCCCAGAGGTCGAACGGCGGTGGCGTGGTCATGCGACGCGGCCCAAGGGGACGCAACGCGCGCGAAATGGCAATCCTCCGGCGGCAATGTAGGATTGCCAGCGCCCGCCTTCCCGAGTTCCTCAGTATCCCTTCCCATGTCTTCCGTCCGCGTCCGCTTCGCACCCAGTCCCACCGGTTTCTTCCACATCGGCAGCGCCCGCACCGCGCTCTTCAACTGGCTCTACGCCCGCCACACCGGCGGCACGTTCATCCTGCGCATCGAGGACACCGACAAGGAGCGCAACAGCGAGGAGTTCCTCCGTCTGATCTACGACTCGATGACCTGGCTCGGGCTCGATTGGGACGAGGGTCCGAACGCCAACGGCATCGGCGAGCGCGGCGACTACGGCCCGTATCGCCAGAGCCAGCGCGGCGCCATCTACGAGGAATACAAACAGAAGCTCCTCGCCAACGGCCGCGCCTACGAGAAGGACGGCGCCATCTGGTTCAAGATGCTCGGCGAGCGCTACCGCGTCTTCGACGACCACCGGAAGAAGGAGGTCGAGAAAGTGAAGAGCGACCCGGTGGTGATCGATGACCAGATCCGCGGACGTGTCGAACGCATGGAGGACGAGGACTTTGTCATCTTCCGCTCGGACGGCAACCCGGTGTTCCACTTCGTGAACGTCGTCGACGACATCACGATGAAGGTCACGCACATCATCCGCGGCGAGGATCACCTTTCCAACACGAGCAAACACGTGCGCCTCTACGAGGGCTTCGGCGTCACGCCGCCGATCTTCGCCCACATCCCGCTCATCCTGAAATCCCCCGAGATGGGGCAGGGCAAGATGTCGAAGCGCGACAAGGGCGCGTTGATCGAGGAATACCAGCAGCGCCACTTCCTGCCCGAGGCGCTCGTGAACTACATCTCGCTCCTCGGCTGGAACCCCGGCGACGACCGCGAGAAGCTGCCCATCGCGGAGATCGTCCGCCTCTTCGACCTGCCCGCGGTGAACAAGAGCGGCGCGAAGTTCGACCCCAAGAAGCTCGCGAACCTCAACATGCAGTATCTGCTCGAGCTGCCGGCGGAGAAGTTTCTCGCGCAAGCGAAGGCCTACTTCACCCCGCAGCCGAACGGCGCCGCGGTGCTCGCGAACGACGCCTACTTCCGCGAGATCATGCTGCTCGCGCAGCCGAAGATCAAATCGATCGACGAACTCGCGGCCTACACGGTCTATTTCTTCAGCGACGATTTCCCGGTCGACGCGAAGGTGAAGGAGAAGCTGATGGCCAAGGGCGACCCCAAGGCGCGCCTCGCGGAACTGAGCGCGGCGCTGCCCGCGATGGATTTCTCGACCGACGCCGCCATCGAGGCCGCGCTGAAGGCGCTGGCCGAGAGCAAGGGCCTCGGCTTCGGCGACTACCAGGGCATCGCGCGCCTCGCTGTCACCGGCACCAACGCCGGCCCGAGCATCACGAGCATCTTCCGCGTCCTCGGGAAGGACCGCGTGCTCGCGCGGCTGACGAAGTTCGCCGCTGCCTGAGGCCCGCCGCCATGAGCGAGGAGTTCACGTTGCACTCGACGGTCGCCTACGCGGACGTCGACCGCGACCAGGTCCTCACGCTCGGCGGCGTGTTCAAGCTGCTGCAGGAGGCGGCGATCAAGCATGCCGATGTCTACGGTCTCGGGGCGAAGGCGATGGTCGCGAAAGGCGAGAGCTGGGTGCTGAACCGCATCGCGGCGTCGATCGCGCGCTACCCGCGCTACGAGGAGGTCGTGACAGTGCGCACGTGGTCGGCGGGCATCCGCGGGTTTCGCGGCTACCGCGACCTGCGGGTGTATTGCGGCGACGAGCTCGTGCTGTCGGCCTCGACGCTGTGGGTCTACGTGAACCTCCGCACGAAGTCGCTCGCGCGCGTCCCCGAGGACTTGGCGGCGCAGTTTCCGGTCGGGCAGGTGGAGATGTTCAAGCCGGACTTGGATCGCGTGCGGCATGAGCCGCCGGCCGCGACCGCGCCGGCCACCGAGGTCGCGCTGCGCTACGGGGATTTCGACGGCAACTCGCACCTGAACAACACGGCGTATTTCGACGCGTTGCAGACGGCGCTCAGCCGCCACGCGCTGCCGGTGCATCCCGCCGGGATCGAGGTGCAGTTCCTGAAGGAAGTCCCGCTCGCGGTGCGGGCGATCGAGGTGGCGGTCGAACCGCGCGCCGGCGAAGCCCGCGTGGCGTGGCGCCACGGCGCCGAGTTGAACGCGCAGGGCGTGGTGCGGTTCACGGCTTCGGAATGAGATTGAGCGCCTCGGCGGCGCGCAGATGGCCGAGCTCGCGGGCCTTCAGCGCGCAGCGGCGCGCGTCTTCCGGCTGCCCCAGCTGCAGATACATGCCGGCGAGGGAGAGCTGGAATTCCGGATGACGGGGACGGCTGGCTTCCGCGGCGCGGAGATCGGCCAGCACGCCGGCGCGGTCGCCCTGGGCGTGGCGGTAATTGGCCCGTGCGACGAAGCCGGTGACGAAATGCCGGTCGAGCGTCAGGGCCGTATCGAGTGCGTCCTTCTCCCGGCCTTGCGTCAGCATGAAGCGCACGAGCGCGGCTTCCGGTTGCACGGCGCTGATGGCCAGCGCCGCGTCGGCGTCCTGTTTGGCGGCCACAGCGTCTTGTTTCGCCAGGTGATAACTTGCGCGGAGGCCGAGCAGGCCGGGATGACGCGGGTGGTGTTTCAACCCGTCGTTGACGGTGGAGAGGATCCAATCGGTCTGGTTGCGCTCAAAGGCGCTGCGGGCCTCGAGGACCCATGCCTCCGGGACGTGCGGATCGTCCTGCCGCGCCTCATCGATCAGGCGCTGCATTTGCGTGTATTGCCCGCGCAGCCAGGCGTCGCGCGCTTCGGCGAGCGATTCGTGGGCGGGGCGCGCCGACCAGCGCGCGCTGGGTGTGAGAATCGCGATGCGGCCTTGCTGGCCGCCGAGGACGAATCCAGCCGGGCCGTGGGCGAACCGCGAGCCGTGTCCGGACAGATCGCCCAAGGAGCGAATCTGCCAGAATCCCCGCGTCACTTCGGCGAGTCCGCCGGTCGTCGCATTGTCATGCAGCAGGGTCCAACCCTCCGCGCTCGCCATGCCGCCGAGCGCGTGGCGCGCCGCGGGGACGGTCCGCCAGCGCTGGCCGCGCGTGAGCAGGTGATACTGCACCTTGCCCTGACCGAGCGGGCTCATCGCGCCGAGCGCGAGCGTGTCGCCGTTGACATCGAATTGGATCGGGCGCGTCGCTTCGCCGGTGCCCGTCGGAAGCTGGAATTCCAGCCGCCAGGTCTTCAGGTCGTCCGAGGATTCGATCTTCGCGCCCTCTGCGCCCGACGGGGCATAGCGCGGCAGACGATAGACGCGTCCGGCGAAAAGTTGCGCGTGGCCGAGACGCAGCGTCGGTGCTCGGGTGAGCAATTCCTCGGGAATCCCGGCGTGGCGTTGCCAGCCCTTCAGGTCGTCCGAGCTCTCATAGGCGGCGTTGTCGCCCGGCAGATAGCGCCAGAACTTGCCGGCCGCGTATCCGATCTCGTGGTCAATGCCGACGGCGACCGGCGACCACGTGCGACCGCGGTCGAATGAAGCCCAGCCTGGCGCCTTGCCCTGACTCGAAATGCGCAGCACCGCGGGCGGGATGATGAGCAGGCGGCCGTCGCCGCCAACGATGTCGTCAAACGTCTGCCCGGCTGGCGCGGTGAACACCTGCGTCCAAATATAGGCATCCGTGGAGCGGAGGACGACGCCCTGGTCGGTGACCGCGTGGTAGTGGCCACCGAGGAAGCGAACGGCGCGGATATCGCCGCCGAAGCCGTCGAGTTGCAGCAGTTCGACGCCCGGAGCATTCGTCTCGGCACGCCGCTTGGCGACATAGCGCGGACGCGGGGCGTCGCCAAGATCTCTGGACTCGGCTTGCATGTTCGCCGCCAGTTCGGAAGACCGTCTGGTGTATTGGTCGATGGTCTCGCCAAGCCCGAGCGCCTTGAGCTCCGCGAGCGAGCGAGCGACTGTATCCGGATCGAGGCCCATTGCCTCGTCGCTGACGATAGAGTCCGTGTCAGTCTGTTCGGCTGCGGTAGTTGCCTGCGGCGCTGCGGGCATCACGGCGATACTGGGCGTGGTGGGCGGCGAGTCTGATTCGCCTGCCAGCGCGCGAGCCATGTAGGCCGCGGTCTGATCGAAGTAGCGGATGATTTGCTCACTTTGGGCGCCTTGGGCCTTCAGCTCGGCGATTTTAGCCTCGAAGTTTTCGAAGGCGGGAGCGGAAGCCGCGTTGATCTGATCAAAGGTAGTGCCTTCTCGGCGCAGGGCGACGGTGGCGGCCAGGGATTGCAAATAACGTTCCGCGACGAGGTCACCTTGCGCGGCTGAACGCTCCAGGGCCAGGAACGTCTCTTCGGTGAGGCGATAGCGGTTGTTGGTCAGCTTTTTGATCGCATCTTGGGTGACCACCGAGGGGACACCGGCACGAAGCAGGAGTGCGGTGGTGGCAGCCGGGTCTTGGGCCGGATCCGGTTTGCCCGCATGGAAACGATCGAAAAGCATGGACCAAAGACGCGAAACCGTGCGGTCCTGCGGGGCGCCAAAGCCTTGGTGGTAGATGGCGCCGAGTTCGTGCGCCGCGGCGGTGGCGCCCTTGGCGACAGCTCGGTGGAGTCTCGTCAGATCGAAGACGCCGTCGGTCTTGGGCTTTTGCGGGCCGGAGTTGTCGGGCCTTTTTCTCGCCGCGGGCCACGCGGCTTCGGCTTGCTGCACCTCGGGAGTGTTGGCGACGCCAGTGCCGGGGTTGTTGGCGTTAGCGAACGCCCGGGCGAAAGGCTTGCGCGAGGGTTCGATGCGGCGCATCGCGTCCGCGAGACGCTTATCCGGCACGGACATCATGAAATCGAAGTAACCGCGCACGCCGCCGGACTGATAGAGAAAGGCGATGAAGACTTCGGTGAAGGTGTCGGCCAAGCCGGTCGCGCCGGCCTGATCGAGTTCCTTGACCAACTGGGCGAACGGTAGGCCGAGTTGGTCGAATCGCTCGGTGCGCATGACGGCTTTTTCCCACGCAGCGAGCGCGTTCACGATCGGCTGGAGGCGCTGCTCGTCGGCCTTTTGCTCGGCGAGCGCTCGCTCGGTGGCGGCACGGCGTTCAGTCGCGTCCCGGGCGAGAGCGGCGTCGCTGAGGTCTCTGGACTCGGCCTCCCGTTTCGCCGCCAGTTCGGACGTCAGTTTGTTATATTCTTTGATGGCGGTCTCGCCGATCCCGAGCGCCTTGAGTTCCGCGCGCGAGCGTTCGAGAGCGTCCGCACCGAGGCCCATTTCCTCGTCGCTGATCTCCGATTCCTCCTCGGCGCTGTGCCCGGCGAGCGGGCTCGAAGCCGGCAATTCACCCTTCGTCCAGAGCGCGAGCGAGTGTCCGGCGATGGACGCGTCGTCGGTCTGGCCCCATTGACCGTTCTTGTAATGCAGCAAAATTCGTTTGTCCCGGCCGAGCAGGGAGACTTGGTCGGCGGACAAGCCCTGGGGAGCGGCGCCGGGCTCACCGCGCAGGATGATCACCAAGTCGGGCGAGATCTGCTGGCGCGCGGGCAGCCGGAGCGGGCGGATCTGCGCTTGCCGGTGGGCGAGTCCGGCGGTCTGCAGCAACCAAGCGAGTGAACGCGAGGTCGGGTCGGGAGCCGCGAGCTCGTCGGCCGGCGAGTCAGGTCCGATTGTGCCTCGTCCGCTCACGGTGATGTCCACCATCGCCTGCGGCCCGGCCAGTTGCTGCAGGCGCTGCTGCAGCCGGATCGCCTCCGGCACGCGGGACGGATGCGCCAGGATCCACGCTTCGCCCGAGGCGAATGAGTAGGGCTCCACCGGCGCGTGCAGGCGGAGTTCATCCTGCGGCACGCCCGATTCGCGATGGACGCCGACCGTCTGCTCGGGCGCCACGTGCCAGAGAAACACGCCGAGATCCGCGCCCCGGCTCGCTGCGAAAGCGAGGACGGGATACAGCATGTCCGAGCGCGGCAGCGGGCGGGCCTCCACGGTGAGATCCAGGCCTTGCGTTCGCAGCCGCGTGCTCAAGGACGCGGCCTCGCGCTCGACCGCGGGATCGTGGACCAGGCGGAACTTCCCTTGCGGTGCGACCGGCGAGGGCTGGGCCCCGGCCGGCACCGGCCAGCGGAAATTGGTCTCGAGCAACGACGGCGCTGCTCCGGTCGCGGCCAGCAGCGGACCGGCCAGCAAGGCGGAGAAAAACTGAAGCAACAGGAACGAGCGCGCAGTCATGGCTGGTTGGGTGGGGTGGTCTTGGTGCCCGATACTGCGGGCAGGATGTCGCCCGGGATGGTGCCTGGGCTGAAGAGCCGCGGGCGGTTGCGTCCGACCCAGAGGAACAACGCGGGCAGGTAGAACAGGACGAAGAAAATCTTGATCGCGACCATCCAGGTCAGCCCGACCTTGGCGAGGAGGAGCCCGATGGCGAAGAGGCAGACGCCGATGAAGGCGGTCGCGAGGAGGTTGATCACGTAATGCAGCCACGATGTGCCGGCGCGGAAATCGCACTGCGGCGCATGGACGGCGAGCGCGGCGACGAGCGCGCGCACGAAGGCGACGTAGTCGGCGCTGGTGTCGGCGAAATTCATCGGACCTTTCCACGTGCGATTCAGGATCTCGATCCGCATGGCGTTGCGGAAGGTGAGCCGGCAGCGGAAGCAATTCCGATCCGCGCGCGTGGGACGGAAATCGAGCGTGCAGCGCACGACCTCGCGCAGGGAAAAGACGTGCGGCGGGCCGGCGCCGTCGTCGCGCAGCAGGCGATCGCCCTCCAGCACCCAGGTGCAGGCCGAAGTGAAGGCGTGATTGCGGGTCGCGTAGCGCATCAGCGCCGAGGCGATCCGGCGGACGGTGTCACCGGGGACCGATTCATGCCCCGGCAGGTTGCCTGAAGGACCCGGGACTGGCAATACGCAGGCCCACGTAGCGGGCGGGTCACCGAGCGGTTCAGTCGAATTTCTTCCGGAACTCGTCGAACTCGCGGCGCAGGTCGGCGAGCTGGCGCTTGAGCTCGGCGCTGTCTGCCTCGAGTTGGGCGAGGCGGGTCGTATCGGAGGAAAGCGGGGCCGTGAAGGCCGGCGCCTCGGCGGCGACGGCGGCCGCGGCGACCGGGCCGGACAGCAGGTGGGTGTAACGCGATTCCTTCGTGCCGGGCTGACGTGGCAGCATGGCGACGAGCGCTGGCTGCGGTTCCTCGCGCGTCGCGAGCGAACCGAGCGTGGCGACGACGTCGGCCACATCCGCGAACTCGTGCATGCGTCCGGTGCGGCCGCGGATCTCGCCGGCGGTCTGCGGGCCGCGGAGCAGCAGCACGCAGAGCGCGGCGGTTTGCGCGCCGTTCAAGGCGAACATGTCGCGGACCTTGTGCGCGAACTTCAGCACGCGGCTGTCGCCGCCGGTGATGACGACGGCGAGGCGCTTGTCGCGGAGCTTGTCGAGCGCGCGGCTGACGTCCGGCTCGCCGAGCGTCATGACCGGCTCGCGGTTGCTGAGCTGGTTGCAGGCGTTGACGAGCGCGTTGAGCGAAAGCGGGTAGTAGTCGGGCGTGGTCAGCTCCTTTTCGATCAGGCAGCCGAGCACGCGCGCTTCGATGGCGTCGAGGGGCGGAAAGTTCATGCGCAGCGCCGAGCGTGCTGGCGGGCGAGCAGCGTGGCGAGCGTGAGCACCAGGAAAATCCAACTTGGCGAACCGCCGCCGCCACCTCCTCCTCCACCGCCTGGGTTCGGCGTGGGTGTCGGGGTCGGATTGGGCGTGGGGTTGGGCGAGGGCGCCGGGCTGAACGACGCGGTAAGCGCCAGCGCGGTTACGGTGCCGTCGCCCGTCATGCGGCGGAGGATGGCGTTGCCCGTGTCGGCGATGGTGATCGTGTTGCCCACGGCGGCGAGGGCGCGCGGCTGGTTGAACCAGACTTCGCGGCCCGTGCCGTCCTTCTGGCCGGTGGTGCGGAGCAGGCCGGCGATGGTGAAGACGGTGCCGTCCGGGCTGATGCGGCGGAGGGTGGAGTTGCCGAGGTCGGCGACGTAGAGGTTGCCGTCGGCGCCGGTGGCGATGTCGACCGGCTGATTGAGCAGCGCGCCCGTGCCCACGGCGTCGAAGGCGCCGCTGACGCCGGGCAGGCCGGCGAAGGTCGTGACGTCGCCCGCCGGGGTGACGCGACGAATGGTGGAGTTGCCGGTGTCGGCGACGTAGAGGTTGCCGTCGGCGCCGACGGTGATGCCCTGCGGCTGGCTAAAGCGCGCGGCCGCGCCGTTGCCGTCGCTCGTGCCGGCCGAACCGGCGCTGCCGGCGAGGGTCGTGACCACGCCGGCCGACGTGATGCGGCGGATGACATGACTCTGCGAATCGACGACGTAGAGGTTGCCCGCGGGGTCGACGGTGACATCGACCGGATTGGTGAAGCGCGCGGCCGACCCGGTGCCGTCCGTGTTGCCGGTGGCACCGGCCGAGCCGGCGAGGGTCGTCACGGTGCCGTCCGGCGCAATGCGGCGGATCGTGGCGTTGGCGGTATCGGCGACGTAGAGGTTGCCGGCGGCGTCCCGCGCGAGCCCGCCGGGGTTGTTGAACCGGGCGGCGGTGGCATTGCCATCCGCAGATCCGCTCGCGCCGCGGGCGCCGGCGTAGACGGTGACCTCGCCGCCGGAGCTGACGCGGTAGATCACGTCGTCTGTCGAGTCGGCGACAAAGACACCGCCTGAGCCGTCGGCCACGATGCCGACGGGGAAGGGGAGCACGAGCGCGCCGACGTTGAGCGTCGCGGGTGCGCCGGTGGTCGAGCCGCCATTGGCCGGCGCAGTGAGCACGTAGCGGTAGCGGACGCCATTGAGCGCGTTGGTGACGTTGGAGATGGTCAGGGTGTTCGACGTGACGCCGCTGTAGGTGGAGTCGTTGGCAAGGTTGTTCCAGGTCGCGCCGTTCGTGGAGATCTGCCAGATCACGGAATTGTTCGAAGGCGGAATGGAGAACGAGACGGAGCGGCCCGTGGTCACGATTTGGTTCGGCAGCGTCGCGGGAAGCAGGGTGAGCACCGCCACGTCGGAGGTGAGCGTGCCGGAGCCGCTGGTGAGGCGGACCTGGTAATTGCCGGCGCGGGAGGCGTCGACGTTGTCGAGCGTGAGCGAGGCGCCGTTCGCGCCGGCGATGGGCTGGCCGTTGAAGAGCCACTGGAAGCCGCTCGCGGCGTCGGCGTCGACGTTGAAGACGACGGTCGAGCCCGGCGTTGCGGACATGCTGCGGGGCGGTCGGCGGATGGTCGGCGGCGGCGTGCTGCTGCCGGGCGCGAAGGCGAGGTTGAGGAGAACGGACGCGGCGTCGCCGTTCACGCCGTCCACCGCGATGTGGTAGGTGGTGCCGGCCGTCGTGACGAAGGTCACGGCGCTGGTGCGAACGCTGGTCGCGTCGTTGTTGGCGGCGACTTGCGTGAGGGCGGAAACGGAGCTGCCGGTGTAGACAGCGAGGAGCGTGTCGAAGCGGCTGCCTTGGGTCGTGACGGCGGCGGTGCCGGCGGACGGCGCGGTCCAGCGCCACCAGACGGAGCGGCCGCCGCTGTTGCCGGCGTGGGCGGGCTCGCCGGGTTCCTTGTTGGTGCCGACGTTCGAGCCTTCCAAGGCGAGCGGGAGGTCGCCGGTGATGACGGTGGCGTTGGCGAAATTGTTGTTGGCCGGCACGACGCCGGGCACGCCGTAGAGGACCTGCACGCCGGCGATGTCGTCGGACTGGAGCGCGTCGGTGTTGCCGGAGCGGCTGTTCATGATCGCCGTGACGGTCTGCGGCGGGCTGGCCTCGTCGGGATGATCGAGGCCGAGCACGTGGCCGAGCTCGTGCAGGGCGACGCGGCGGATGTCGAAGCGGTCGGGGTAGGCCGAGCGCGGGCCGCGATAGGAGTCCCAAGTCCACGCGGTGTTGAAGATCACGTCGCCCTCGGCGCGCGTGGTGCCGATGACGCGGGTCAGCGCCACGGCAAGGACGTTGGCCGGGAAGGCGGAGCCGTTGATGGTGTTGGCGAAGACGACTTCGTTGACGCCGTCGCCGTTCGTGTTGAGCCCCGGCGAGGCGACGCTGGGGGCGAGTTGGATGACGCCGAGGTTGGCGTTCCACTCGGCGATGGCGACTTGCAAGCTGCTGGTGTAGGTGTGGCCGTCGATCAACGGGCCGCTGACAGGCAGCCTGAGCACGACCGGCACGCTGCCGGGATTCCACGCGATGGGGAAGGGGCCGGCGGAGTCGGCGATGAAGTCGAAGGCCGCCGCCGGCAGCGCGGCGAGAGCGAGACCGGCGGCGAGGCGCGCCGCGGAGCGGAGATCATTTCGCATGTTGCTCGGCCTCCTGCGCGACGGCTTTGATCTGGGCGATGAAGTCCGCCGGGCTGAGCGCGGCCGCGGGGTCCACCGCGCGCTGTTGGAGCGCGGCGACCGGTCCGGTGGACATGGGCAGGCTCACCTCGCGCACGGACTGGAGCGGCACGGCGTTGCTGCGGGCGACGTATTCGCGGCCGGACTTGGCATCGCGGCGCACCGGGTAGCGGCCGTGCATCAGCGCGTAGAGCGGGTAGAACGTGCGGCCGTTGCCGCTGATGAAGAGGATGTCCTCGTCGCCGACGCGGAAGCGCGGCGCGCCGACGATGTGCATCTCGTCATCGCCGATGCGGCCGCCGAGCATCTCCAGTTCGAACACGGCCGGCGGCTCGCCGACGACATTCTCGGTGACGCGGAGTTTGACGAAGGAGACGATGACGCGCCCCTGCGGTCCGTCGCGATAGACGGAGCGCACGTCCTCGACCACGGCGCGCACAACGTAGTCGGAGCCGGTGACGAGGCGTTCGAACTCCGGGGGCACGACGCTGGTGGCGCGGGCGGCGGGCAGCAGGGGGAAGGCGAGGAGAAACAGCAGCGCTAGGCAGCGCGCGAGGGCGGAGCGGCGTCCGGCTTTCATGCGGCGGAACATGCCATAGAAACGCCCGCGCGCAACCGTGTTGCGGCAGGGCTAGCACGGAGCAAGGCGAGGGCGGCGCCGTGCGCGGTGGGCCGGGAGGAGCGGGTATTTGGGGTCCGGCTGAAGCCGGACCTACGCGGCTACTTGGCCCAGGTGTCCTTCAGCGTGATCGTGCGGTTGAAGACGAGTCGGCCGGGCGCGCTGTCCTTCGGATCAAGGGCGAAGTAGCCGAGGCGCTCGAACTGGAAGCGATCGTCCAGCTTAGCGTCCGCTAGGGCGGGTTCGAGCTTGGCGGTGACGACTTCGAGCGACTGCGGGTTCACGACCTTCAGGAAATCCTCCTCGGCGGCCGGTTCGGGCACAGTGAAGAGGCGGTCGTAGAGACGGACCTCGGCGTCGACGCAGCGCGCGGCGCTGACCCAGTGGATCGTGCCCTTGACCTTGCGGTCGGCGTTGGGCTGGCCCTTGCGCGTCGTGAGGTCGGCGGTGCAGCGGAGTTCGGCGATGGCGCCGGTGGCGTCCTTCACGATCTCGTCGAGCTTGATGATGCAGGCGTATTTCAGGCGCACCTCACCGCCGGGTTTCAGGCGGAAATACTTCGGCGGCGGGACCTCGGCGAAATCGTCGGACTCGATGAACACCTCGCGCGTGAGCGCGACGGGGCGCGTCGTGGGCGTTGCGCTCTGCGGGTCGTTGGTCGCCTCGCAGAGGACCTCCTCGCCCGGCGCGAGGTTGGTGAGGACGACCTTGATGGGCTTGAGGACGGCGAGCCGGCGCGCGGCGGCGCCGTTGAGGTAGTTGCGGACGACGTTCTCGAAGACGGCGGCCTCGGTGAGCGAGTCGAAGCGCGTGACGCCGACGCTGGTGACGAACTCGCGCAGCGCGGGCGCGGGGATGCCGCGGCGGCGGAGGCCGGAGATGGTCGGCATGCGCGGGTCGTCCCAGCCGGTGACGATCTTCTCGTTCACGAGCGTGAGGAGCTTGCGTTTCGAGACGAGGGTGTAGGCGAGGTTGAGCTTCGCGAATTCGTATTGGTGCGGCAGGGCGCGCGGCAGGTCGAGCGCCTCGAGGATCCAATCGTAGAGCGGGCGGTGCACCTCGAACTCGAGCGTGCAGATGCTGTGCGTGATGCCCTCGAGGTAGTCGCTCAGGCAATGCGCGTAGTCGTAAAGCGGGTAGATGCACCAGCCGTCGCCGGCGTGGTGGTGCGGCACGTGACGGATGCGGTAGAGCAGCGGGTCGCGCAGCCAGACGTTGGGCGACGCCATGTCGATCTTCGCGCGGAGCGTGCGCGCGCCGTCGGGAAACTCGCCCGCGCGCATGCGCTGGAAGAGGTCGAGGTTCTCCGCGACGCTGCGGTTGCGCCATGGCGAATTCTTGCCGGGCTTCTCCGGCGCGCCGCGGTATTCGTCGGTCTCCTTCGGCGTGAGGTCGCAGACGTAGGCCTTGCCGCGTTTGATCAGCTCGACGGCGTAGTGGTAGAGCGCGTCGAAGTAGTCGGAGGCGAAGAAGGGTTCGACCGCGGAGGCGGTCGAACCGGCGGAAGGCTGAAGGCTGACTGCGGAAGGCGAAACGGCCGGGAGGAAAAAGTCGGGTTTGCCGTTCGACGTGACGGCGGCGGCGTGGGCGCCCTTGGCCTTGAAGCCGAGGACGTGGTCGGCCCAGCCGGCGATGAGCCACTGCACGTCGGCGGTGATGGATTCGACGTATTCGACGTCCTCCTTGACGGGATTGGTGTCGTCGAAGCGGAGGTTGCACTGGCCGTTGTGCTCGCGGGCGATGCCGAAGTTCAGGCAGATCGACTTGGCGTGGCCGATGTGGAGGTAGCCGTTGGGCTCGGGCGGGAAGCGCGTGACGATCTTCGCGTAGCGCTGCTCGGCGACGTGTTGCGCGACGAGGTCGCGGATGAAATCGCTCGGGGCGGGAGCGGGAGCAGGCGTGGCGGAGGAGGCGGGCGTCGCGTCGGACATAAAAGGACGAGGGTGCGGTTCAGGGGTCGCGGAGGCAACTGCAGTTTCTTCGGTATCTCAGCCGCGCATCTCGCGCAGCAGGCCGGTGAGGTAGGGGATGAGCTGCTTCTTGCGGGAGACGACGCCGGGGAGGTCGAAGGTGTCGTCGCCCTCGACGCGGGCGTAGCCGATCTTCTTCACGAAGTCGGCGTCGCCGCGCACGACGAGCACGGAGTTCTGCGTGTTGATGTCGGTGACGAGCAGGGCGGCGAAGAGCAGGTCCTCGCTCTCGCGGAGCTGCGCCAGGGCAGCGGCGATGGACTTCGCATGCGTCCAGAAGTTGTCGAAGCCGAGCTCCTCGACCTGCGAGACGGAGAAGCTGACGCCTTCCTCCTCGTAGATCTTGAAATCGGAGCGGACGATCTTGTCCGGCGGGCTGGCGAGGATGACGGAGCCGGAGCTGAAGATGAGTTCGGCGAGGGCCTTGGCCTTGATGTCGGCGTGCGACTCGAGCCACGCGAGCGTGTCGGCGTCCTTCGCGGTGGAGGTCGGGCTCTGAAGCAGGAGCGTGTCCGAGATGAGGCCGGACATCATGAGGCCGGCGAGGTCGGCGGAGGGCTTGAGGCCGTGGCGGCGGAAGAGGTCTGCGACGATGGTGCAGGTGGAGCCCACGGGTTCGTTGAGGAACAGGATCGGCTGCGGTGTGGCCATCGGAGCGAGCCGGTGGTGGTCGATGATCTCGGTGATGGTGACCTCGTCGGCGCCGGGGACGGCTTGGGTGAGTTCGTTATGGTCGACGAGCACGAGTCGCGTCGGCACGGGCTTGAGGACGTCGGTCTTGGTGAGGATGCCCTTGAGACGTCCGTCCTCGTGCGTGACGAGGAAGGCCGGGGCGGTGGACGCGGCGAGCTTGCGGCGGATGTCCGAGAGGCGGACGTCGCCGTTCACGGTGGCGAAATTCCGCTCGATGATCGGCGCGAGGCGGCTGGCGGTGCGGATGAGCCAGGCCGTCGTCGCGGTGTCGTAGGGGCTGATGAACAGGCTGGTGCCGCGCTGGCGGGCGGCTTCGGCGATGGCCGGATGCACGGGGCGGCCGCCGGAGATGACGAGCGAGCGCACGCCGAGCTCGATGGACTTCTGCTGCACGTCGCTGCGGTCGCCGACGACGATGATGGATTTCTCGGCGGGGATGCCCTCGGCCTGCGAGATGCGCCAGAACGAGCCGATGTCCATCGCGCCGATGCGGACGTAGAGTTCCTCGACGCGGTCGGCCGCGGTGCCGAGGTGGATGACCTCGGCGCGGAGCGTGCGGGCGATGGCCGCAAGGTCGGTGTGGACGAGCCGCATGCGCTTCGGCTCGGTGATCTGGGGGAGGAAGGCGTGCGCGAGCTGCGGGGCGGTGACGGTGCCGACGACCTTTTGCGCGGCGTCGACGACGGGGACGAGGCGGTGGCCATAGCGGTCGATGAACTCGAGGGCCTCGGCGCAGGTGGCGTGGTCGGGGACGCTGTGGACCTCGGCGACCATGACGTGGTCGACGCGCGGCCACACGTCGCTGAGGTAGAGCGGGAGCGGGGTGTGGAAGCGCGCGAGGATGGCGTCGATGCGCGCGTTCGAGTTGCCGCAGCGGGCCGCGAGGTAGCCGGTCTCGCCCTTGGCCTCCTTGAACGCGGCGTAGGCGATCGCGGAGCAGATGGAGTCGGCGTCGGGGTTCTTGTGCCCGATGACGTAGGTGGGAGCGGCGGCTGTCATGTGTTGGACGGAAGAGGCTAGAAACCGGTCGCGGCGGGGAAAGAAAAAAGCCCGGCCTGTGCGGGCCGGGCTTTTTGTTTCGCCGAAAGCAATGGCGGGTGGGTGGACTGGGCCTACGGGGCGCGTTCGGCCGGGGTGCCGGCAAGGGTGCCGACTCCGGCGGGGGGCGTCGCGTAGACCCGGGGATTGGTCGCGGCGTTGGCGTTGAAGGGCAGCGCCTGGAGGATGGAGCTGCCCTTGCGGCCGTTGTTCAGCGTGAGCTGGTTGGCGGCCTCCTGGGTGTTGGGGTAGAATTGGACATTGCCGCCGAGGAAGGCGATGTGGCCGCCCGCATCGCGGTAGACGCCATTCTCGGCGCTCCAGGTGCCGTTGGCGAGCAGGCCGCGGGTGAAGGCGACGGGAACGGTCGGTCCGTCGCTCATGCGCAGGCCGCCGACGAACTCGAAGCTCAGCGAGCGGTTGTTCGTGAAGCTGGCGTCGAGGGCGTTGCGGCTGCCGGGGCTGAGGACCGAGGTGGGGTAGGTGCCGTTGAACTGGGGGTCGTTCTTCGCGAAGTAGAACGAGGCGTCCGTGAGGATGCCGCGCTGGGCGAGGATGCCGGCCCAGAGGAACGGGCCTTGGCCGCCCGTGACGAGGTTTTGCTGGGCGATGGCCTGCGGGTCGGGGAGGCGGTCGTTGTTGTCGGCGGCGTAGATTTGCGCGGCCTTGACGATCTCGCGGAGGTTATTGGCGTCCACCGTGCGCTGGGCGGTCTCGCGGACCTTGCCGACGGTCGGAAAAATCAGCGCCGCGAGGATGCCGATGATGGCGATAACCGTAAGCAGCTCGATGAGCGTGAAGCCGGCTGCGGTGCGACGGGCGGCGGAAACCATAACAGATGCGGGCGTAGTCGACAGTCGGGTGTGTAATACTTCAAGCCCTTTCTCGCCTTTTCCCCGGCCGGGCTCTTCACTGGACGGGTTATGATCGTTTATCTGGACGGCAAGTTTGTCGATGCGGCGGAAGCGAAGGTCTCGGTGTTCGACCACGGCCTGCTCTATGGCGACGGTGTGTTCGAGGGCATCCGGCTCTACGACGGCAACGTCTTCCGCCTCGTCGAGCACATCGAGCGCCTCGAGTGGTCGGCCAAGGCCATCCTCCTCACGCTGCCGCTCACGCGCCAGGAGCTGATCGACGCCACGCTCGAGACCTGCCGCCGCAACAATCTCCGCGACGGCTACATCCGGCTCGTCGTCACCCGCGGCCCGGGCGACCTCGGCCTCGCGCCGTGGCTGTGCCCGAAGGCCACCGTCTTCATCATCGCGAGTAATATCCAGCTTTACCCGCAGGAGCACTACGAGAACGGCCTCGCGCTCGTCACCGTGCCCACGCGCCGCGTGAATCCCGCTGCGCTGCCCTCCACGGTCAAGTCGCTCAATTACCTCAACAACATCCTCGGCAAGATCGAGGCGAAGCAGGCCGGCGCGCTCGAGGGCATCATGCTCAACGACCAGGGCTTCATCGCCGAATGCACCGCGGACAACCTCTTCGTCCTGCACCGCGGCGAGATCCTCACGCCCTCCGCCTCGCAGGGCGCCCTCAAGGGCATCACCCGCGAGGCGATGTTCGACATCGCCCGCACGCTCGGCGTGCCGATCCGCGAAGCCAACCTCACTCGCTACGATGTCTGGTGCGCCGACGAGTGCTTCATCACCGGCACGGCCGCCGAGATCATGCCTGTGACCAAGCTCGACGGCCGCGTCATCGGCGACGGCAAGCCCGGCGCCATCACCGCCCGCCTGCTCGCCGAGTTCCGCCGCCGCGTGCGCCTGGAAGGCGTGCGCCTCTGAGCGGCATCTCCCGCGCCGCCGGCAAACCCGCCGGCGCCGCGTGCCCGTTGACGTTCTGCGCACTTGCGTAGGGCGCGCCTTTGAGCATTTTCGGATCGGGTAAGGGCGACGCGTTTTTTCCAGACACCCGGCGGGTGGTTGGCTGAAGCGCAAACCCATCACCTCGATTTACATGGCCAATTCCCTCAAGTGCGACCTCTGCTCGAAACCGGCGACGGTCCATCTCACCCAGATCGTCAACAACAAGATCCACAAGGTTGACCTCTGCGAAGCCTGCGCGCAGGCGAAGGGTGTGACCGATCCGAGCGGCTTTTCGCTCGCCGACCTGCTGCTCAAGGCCTCGCTCAATCCCGAGCCGCGCGGCGATGCGCACTGCGAGGTCTGCGGTTTCACGCAGCAGGATTTCAAGAAGACCGGCCGCTTCGGCTGCCCGGCCTGCTATGAGGCTTTCGCGACCGTGCTCGAGCCGGTGCTCGACTCCATGCACAAGGGCGTGAAGCACACCGGCAAGTTCCCGCAAAAGGCCCTCGAGCGCCGCTCGCTCTACGAGCGCCTCACGCAGCTCGAGACCGAGCTCGACCAGGCGATCAAGTCCGAGCGCTACGAGGATGCCGCGAAATACCGCGACGAGATCACCCAGGTCCGCCAGGCCGTGGGCAAGAAGTCCCGCACGCAGGCATGAAGATCAACGAACTCATCGCCGCCCCTTCCGAGCTCACGGACACCGCCGCGAGCAAGAGCGCCGTCGTGCTCATGACGCGCATCCGTCTGGCGCGCAACCTCGCCCGCCACCCGTTTCCCGGCTGGGCCAAGGACTCGCAGCGCCGCGAAGTCCTCGCCTCCTGCCTTCAGGCTGTCGCCGCCCTCCCGCAGATGAAGCGCGGCCTCGCGATGGCCGTGGAGGACCTGTCCGAACAGGAGCGCCAGATCCTCGTCGAACGTCACCTCATCAGCCGCGAGCTCTCCCACGCGAAGTCCGGGGCCGGCCTTGTCATCAGTAAGGACCAGTCCTGCGTCGTCATGATCAACGAGGAGGACCACCTCCGCATCCAGGTCCTCCGCGCCGGCTTCCAGTTCAAGAAGGTCTGGAACACCATCGATGCGCTCGACTCCGAGCTCGAGGAACACCTCGACTACGCGTTCTCCCCGCAGCTCGGCTACCTCACCGCCTGCCCGACCAACCTCGGCACCGCCATCCGCGCCTCCACGATGATGCACCTGCCGGCGCTCGTCATTTCCGGCCAGATGGAAAAGGTCGTGCGCGCCGTCAACCAGCTCGGCATGGCCGTGCGCGGGCTCTTCGGCGAGGGCTCCGACGCCAGCGGCAGCATCTTCCAGATCTCCAACCAGACCACGCTCGGTGAGGCCGAGGAGGAGATCATCAAGCACCTGACCGGCGTGCTGAACACGATCGTTGAGCAGGAACTCAACGCCCGCGAACGCCTCCTCGAGTCCGAGCCGACCAAGCTCTTCGACAAGATCGGCCGCGCCTACGGCATCCTTCAGCACGGTTACCTGCTCAACAGCGGCGAGGCGATGAACCTCCTTTCGCTCATCCGCCTCGGCATCGACCTCGGCATCTTCCCCGACGCGCAGCGCGCCGTCGTCGACCGTCTGTTCATCGAGTGCCAGCCCGGGCACATCCAGCACCACGCCAAGGGGACCGTCGAGGCGGGCCAGCGCGACGTGCTGCGCGGCCAGCTTTTGCGCGGCGAGTTTGCCAAATTGCCCGCCCCGGACTTCAGTAACGCCACAAAGTAACGATTTCCCTTCCGCCCACTTTAAATACGCCACCATGGAACCCATGAACAACTTCACGCCGCGCGCGCAGCAGGTGCTCGCGCTGGCTCGTAAGGAGGCCGACCGTTTCCATCACAACTACGTCGGGACGGAGCACCTTCTCCTTGGCCTCATCAAGCTGGGCCAGGGTGTGGCCGTCAGCGTGTTGCAGAAGATGGGCCTCGACCTCGAAACCGTCCGCGGTGAGGTCGAAAAACAGGTCGGCACCGGCCAGGAATCCAAGACGCCCGCCAGCAGCATCCCCTACACGCCGCGCGTGAAGAAGGTCCTCGCCCTCGCCGGCAAGGAGGCCAAGGCCCTCAACCATTCCTACGTCGGCACCGAGCACATCCTCCTCGGCCTGCTCCGCGAGGGCGAAGGCGTCGCCGCCCGCGTCCTGAAGTCCCTCGACATCGACATCGAGCGCACGCGCAACGAAATCCTCCGCGAGCTCGATCCGCAGTTCACCGGCGGCGAAGGCGGCGGTGCCGGCAACGGCCCCGCGGGCGCCGGCGCCGGGGGCGGCGGCGAGGAGATGGGCCCGCGCGCCGGGGCCGAGGACAAGAAGGAGGTCAAGACTCCCGCCCTCAAGGCCTTCGGCCGCGACCTCACGGAACTCGCCCGCAAGGGCGAGATGGACCCCGTCGTCGGCCGCCAGAACGAGATTCGCCGCGTCATCCAGATTCTCTGCCGCCGCACCAAGAACAATCCCGTCCTCGTCGGCGAGGCCGGCGTCGGCAAGACCGCCATTGTCGAGGGCCTCGCGCAGGAAATCGCCAAGGGCAACGTCCCCGAGATCCTCGCCGACAAGAAGGTCATCACCCTCGACCTCGCCCTCATGGTCGCCGGCACGAAATACCGCGGCCAGTTCGAGGAGCGCATCAAGGCCGTGATGGACGAGATCAAGCGCGCGAAGAACGTCATCATCTTCATCGATGAGCTCCACACCATCGTCGGTGCCGGCGCCGCCGAGGGCGCGATGGATGCCTCCAACATCTTCAAGCCCGCCCTCAGCCGCGGCGAGCTCCAGTGCATCGGCGCCACGACGCTCAACGAATACCGCAAATACATCGAGAAGGACTCCGCCCTCGACCGCCGCTTCCAGAGCGTGAAGGTCGAGCCGCCCTCCGTCGACGACACCATCATCATCCTCAAGGGCATCCGCGGCAAATACGAGGAGCACCACAAGGCCACCTTCACCGACAAGGCCGTCGAGGCCGCCGCCAAGCTCTCCGACCGCTACATCACCGGTCGCTTCCTGCCCGACAAGGCCATCGACGTTCTCGACGAGGCCGGCTCGCGCGCCCGCATCTCCTCGCTCAACCGCCCGCCCGAGATCGAGGCGATGACGAAGGAGATCGACGAGGTCTGCGCCCAGAAGGAGCAGGCCATCGCCGCCCAGCACTTCGAGGAGGCCGCCAAGTTCCGCGACCGCGAGAAGCAGCTCCGCGCCAAGCAGGAGCAGGCCATCGAGGCCTGGAAGAAGACCCGCGACGAGCACCGCATCGTCGTCGACGAGGAATTGATGGCGCACGTCGTCTCCGACTGGACCGGCATCCCGCTCAGCCGCCTCGAGAAGAAGGAGAGCGAGAAGCTCCTCACGCTCGAGAACGAGCTCCAGAAGGTCATCATCGGCCAGGACATCGCCACGGTCGCCATCGCCCGCGCCCTGCGCCGGAGCCGCGCCGACCTCAAGGATCCGCGTCGTCCGATCGGCTCGTTCATGTTCCTCGGCCCGACCGGTGTCGGTAAGACGGAACTGGCCAAGCAGCTCGCCGCGCAGATCTTCGGCTCGCAGGACGCGATCGTGCAGATCGACATGTCCGAATACATGGAGAAGTTCTCCGTCTCGCGCCTCATCGGCTCGCCCCCGGGCTACGTCGGTTACGAGGAAGGCGGCCAGCTCACCGAGGCCGTGCGCCGCCGCCCGTATTCCGTCGTGCTCTTCGACGAGATCGAGAAGGCCCACCCCGACGTCGTGCAGCTCATGCTGCAGATCCTCGAGGACGGCCGCCTCACCGACTCGCTCGGCCGCACCGTCGATTTCCGCAACACGATCATCCTCATGACGACCAACGTCGGCGCGAAGCTGATCCAGAGCCAGACGACGATGGGATTCGCCGCCGCGGCGAAGTCGGACTTCCACGACCAGGACAAGCTGAAGGAAAAGGTGCTCGAGGAGGCCAAGCGCGTCTTCAAGCCCGAGTTCCTCAACCGCATCAATGACCTCGTGGTCTTCAAGCCCCTCGGCAAGGAGGAGCTCATCAAGATCGTCGACATCGAGGTCGCGAAGGTCGGCAAGCGCCTCGCCGCACGGAAGATCCTCCTCGAGTTCTCCCCCGAGTCGAAGCTCCTGCTCATCGAGAAGGGCTACGACGAGAAATACGGCGCGCGCCCGCTGCGCCGCGCGGTCGAACACTACCTCGAGGATCCGCTCGCCGAGGCCATGCTCCGCGGCGACGTGAAGGAGGGCGAACCGATCGTCGTCCTCCGCAACGGCGACAAGCTCGAGTTCCAGCAAAAGACGCCCACCGCCGACTCCGGCGTGTCGTCCTGAGCCGCGCCGACACCGCCTCGCCATCGCGCAAGCAATCACCCGCCCGCCGCCTCACCCGCGGCGGGCTTTTCCTTGCCGGAATGTAGGAGGGCGAACCGATCGTCGTCCTCCGCAACGGCGACAAGCTCGAGTTCCAGCAAAAGACGCCCACCGCCGACTCCGGCGTGTCGTCCTGAGCCGCGCCGACACCGCCTCGCCATCGCGCAAGCAATCACCCGCCCGCCGCCTCACCCGCGGCGGGCTTTTCCTTGCCGGAATGTAGGGCGGGGTCTCCTGACCCCGCCGATGTCCGGACGTGAATTCGCTTTCGCTTGCATCGACCTGTTCGCGGCGGGGTCGGGAGACCTCGCCCTACACCACGCTGCCCGCTGCTTGCGCGCGCGCCGCTCCCCACTTGCGGCGTCCGCTTGCTCTGCTTTGCTCGCGCTCGTGCCGATTGCGCTCCCGACCTTCGCACCCCGCCTGCGCACCTCCCTCGCGTGCGGTCTGATCACGCTGCTGTGGCTGGTCTCGTCTGCGACGCTCAAGGCCCAACCCGCCGCCATTTCGGCCGAGGAGATCGCGCGTCCGCCTTCCGCGGAGCGGCTCGACGCGATCGTCGCCGCCGCCGAGCGCGAGGGGTGGGGGCGCTGGGTCGCGCCGCTGCGTGACGCCGCCTTCGCCGCCTACGCGCGCGAGCCGGCGGCGGCGGGACCGTGGTATTATCTCTACCGGTGGGCGCAGCTCTTTGCCACGCCGCGCGCGCAGGCCGTGCAGGCGTGGATCGAGGCCGTGGAAAAGGCCGGCGTCGCGCATCGCAACATGGCGGAACGCTACGCCTTGCCGCCCGGTTCGCTGGCCGGCGAGGTGCCGCGCGCGCTGCAGCGCTGGTTGATCGGCCAGCCGGGATTCGCGCCGGAGTTTTTCGCGACGCTCAGCGAGGTCGATCACCCGACCGAGACGCTCGCCCTGCTCGCGCGCCTGCACGCGGCCGCGCCGGCGGATTTTGCGGATTACGCGTCGCTCGCCCTCGCGATCGCCGTGGTCTACGACGTGCCGCCGCCGCCGGATTGGCCGCACGGGCAGGTCAGCCCGCAGCTGCTGCCGCGCCGGCTGCCCGATCCGGTGGAGGCTTTCACCCACTGGGTGCGACTCGACCGCGCCAACGTCACGGCGCACCGCCTGCGCCGGCTGCCGGCGGCGGAGCTCAAGTTCGTGGTCGATGCGAGCGCGCCGCTCGCGGACCTGGCCTGGGCCCGGCGCAACGTCACGCCGCCGCTCTTCGAGCTCGCGCAGGCCTACGACATGATCCGCTACCGGACCGATCGCGTGGAGAAGAACCAGTTCAGCTGGCCGGGCCGGAGCTATGCGCTGTCCGCCATCCTGCAGGAAGGCGGCATCTGCGTCGACCAGGCCTTCTTCGCCGCCAACGCCGGCAAGGCCCGCGGCGTGCCAACGCTGCTCTTCCGCGGTGCGGGACTCGACGGGCGTCACGCGTGGTTCGGCTTCCTCTCGAACAACGGCTGGGTGCTCGATGCCGGGCGCTACGCCGAGCAGCGTTACGTGGCCGGCGTGGCCCACGATCCGCAGACCTGGCGGAACTTCACCGATCACGAGCTGCTGTTTCTCTCCGAGCGCTTCCGGGCCACGCCGCTCTATCAACTCTCGGCCTTGCACGCGGCCTTCGCGGCGGAGTTCCTGCGCGTCGGCGCCACCGCCGCGGGCCTGCGCGCCGCGCGCGAGGCGGTGAATCGCGAGCGCCGCCACCTGCCGGCGTGGCAGGTGCTGCTCGCCGCACAGGAGCAGGCCGGCGAACCCGCCCGCGCCCGCGAGGCGACGCTGCGCGAGGCGATGCAGGCGTTCCAGAAATACCCCGACCTCGAACGCGCCTTCGCGACGCGCCTGATCGAGAGCCTGCGCGCACGCGGCGAGACGAGCCTCGCCGCGACGGAGGAACAGCGGCTGGTGCAGAAATACCGCGCCGACCGGATCGACCTCAGCATCCGGCAGGCCGGCGAGATGCTGCAGCGCAGCCTCGCGACCGACGACCTGGCCGGGCGGATCCGCACCTACCGCACGCTGCTTGAGCGGCACGGCCGTGGCGCCGGCATCGATTTCTTCGATCAAGTCGTCGAGCCGTTCGTGCAGCACCTCCGGCGCGAGGCGCAGTATCCGGCCGCCCGCGACGCCCTCGACCGCGCCCGCCGCACGCTGCGGGTGGAGCAGGGCGGTCAGCTCGAGCAGGAGATCCGCCGCCTTGGCGCGACCTTGCAGGTGAAGTCCTGAGCCCCGGGCTCCCTTTTGCCGGGTGGCGAAGAATTTATGAACCTTTTCCGGCTTGTGGGAGTCCTACAGCCGGGTTCACTCCCCCAATTCTCCCATGTTTGACGTCTTCAAGGGCGCCGGCCTGCTCATCTACCCGCTCGGACTCTGTTCCATCGTCGCGGTCTTCATCATCTGTGAACGCCTCTACGCGCTGCGCAAGGCGGCCATCCTCCCGGACGACCTCGTCGATGCGGTCATGCAGGGCAAGGCCTACGCCGGCGGCAAGCACTCCGTGCTCGCCCGCGTGCTCGACTACGCCGCGCAGCACCGCAGCGACCCGGAGGCCGTGAAGGCCTTCGCCCGCCTCGAGATCAACCGCATGGAGCGCGGCATCCCGTATCTCGACGTCATCTACGCCGCCGCGCCGCTCATCGGCCTCACCGGCACCGTGCTCGCGCTGCTGCGCGTGTTCGGCGCCATCTCGCCCGAGACGGGCCTGCCGGATCCGGTCGCGTTCACGAAGGGCGTCGCGCTCGCGCTCTCGGCCACGGTCATCGGTCTCTCCATCGCCATCCCGTCGCTGGTCGGCGCCGGGTTCCTCCAGCGCAAGGTGGAGAACTACGCCGCCCGCATCGATGTGCTCCTCGAGCGCGTGCTCGGCAGCAACCGCCGCGAGCCCACGTCCGTCTCCTCGCCGTCCACGACGCCGACCCTATGAGCGGCCTCTACCAGAAGCGGCGCAAGCGGCCCGAAATGAACCTCGTGCCCTTGATCGACGTGCTCGTGATGCTGATCTTCTTCGCGTTCGTCACGATGCAGTTTCGCTCGGCGACGACGATGAACCTGACGCTCCCGAAGGTGGAGACCGCGGGCAAGAGCGAGCTGAAGGACTCGATCACCATCTCGATCACGAAGGAGGGCGAGTTCACCTTCCAATCCGGCGCGCGCAGCGCCCCGGTCACGCTCGAGCAATTGGAGAAACTCGTCGGCGAAGTCGGGGCCATTACCAAGGACGTCACCGTGCTCATCCGTTCCGACGAGAACACGCCGCTGCGCCACCTGACCGCGGCGATGGACATCTGCCGCAAGAACGGCCTGAACAAGATCCGCCTGCAGTCGCGGTGAGCGGGTAGGGCATCGGTAGGTCCGGTCTGCGACCGGACCGGTTCTGAGTCTGCTCCCGCCCGAGTATCGTGATCGAGAATCATTGAGGCCGGTCAAAGACCGGCCCTACCTCCGCGCGCTTGCGCCTAGGGACCGGTCCGCCAGTTTCGGCGCATGGGCAAATTCATCGTCATCACCGGCTGCACCAAGGGGCTCGGGCGCGCGCTGACCGAGTGGTTCATCGCCGAGGGGCACACCGTCGCGGGCTGCGGGCGCAGCGCCGAGATCCTCAACCTGCGCTTCACGCATCCCGCGCCGCACGATTTCACGGTCGTCGACGTGACCGACGAGAACAAGGTCGCCCTCTGGGCGGAAAAGATCTGCACGGTGGACCGCGCGCCCGACCTGCTCATCTGCAACGCCGCCGTCATGAACCAACCCGCGCCGCTCTGGCAGGTGCCGGCGGCGGAGTTCAACCGCCTGATCGACATCAACGTGAAGGGCGTCGCGGCGGTCATCCGCCACTTCGTGCCCCCCATGATTGCCCGGGGCAGCGGCGTCATCGCGACGCTCAGCTCCGGCTGGGGCCGCAGCACCTCGCCGGAGGTGGCGCCGTATTGCGCCTCGAAGTTCGCCATCGAGGGGCTGACGCAGGCCTTGGCGCAGGAGTTGCCCGCCGGGCTCGCCGCCGTGCCGGTCAACCCCGGCGTGATCGACACCGCCATGCTCCGCCAATGCTGGAGCGGAGAGGCCGGCAGTTACCCGAAGCCCGATGCCTGGGCGAAGCTCGCCGGACCGTTCTTTCTTTCCCTCGGCCGTGAGCACAACGGCCGGCCGGTGACCGTGCCGGGCGCCGGTGGCGATTGAGCGCCACCGGGGCGGGTCACGCGCGGCGCGTCATTGCGCCGCCTGCACGTGCTCGGCGAAGAAGTCCATGATGCGCTGCTGCTGGCGCAGGCGGACCTTCGGATCGGCGATCATGTGCGTGCCGAGCATCGGGAGCAGGTCGTAGGGCTTGCCGGCCATGAAGAGCGCGTCGGCGAGCTGCAACGTGTGCTGAAAGTAGACGTTGTCGTCGGTCAGGCCGTGGATGAGCAGGAGCGGGCGGCGCAGCTCGTCGACGTAGGTGGTGACGTTGCTCACGCGGTAGGCCTCGGGATGGGACTGCGGCGTGCCGAGGTAGCGCTCGGTGTAATGCGTGTCGTAGTTTTCCCAAGTGATGACCGGGGCGCCCGCAACGCCGGCGCGGAAGACGTCGGGCCGGCGCATCGTCGCCATGGCGGCGAAGTAGCCGCCCCAGGACCAGCCGGTGACGCCGACGCGCGAAAGATCGAGCTCGGGATACTGTTCGCCGAGGGCCTGCAGGCCGGCGATCTGGTCGTTGAGCGCGGTGTCGATGAAGTTGAACTTGATGATGCGCTGCCAGTCGCGGCCGCGCCAGGGCGTGCCGCGGCCGTCGAGGCGGACGACGATGTAGCCCTGGTTGGCCATCCATTGGTCGGGCAGGTAGTCGCGGATGACGGCATTGACGCGCTTGGACGTCGGACCGGCGTAGACTTGGAGGATGACGGGATACTTGCGTCCCGGCTGGAAGTCGTGTGGGCGCGTGAGGGCGGCGTCCATTTCCGGAATGCTGTGGGCGCGCGTGAGCTCGGTCGTGGGCAGGCGCGGGGGCGTTTCCGCGGTGACGCGCATCATGGCGACGGGCTCGCCGTTGGTCGTGATGACCTGCACGCCGTAGCGGCCGGTGAAGTGGTCGAAGGTGTGGACCATGCGGCCGGACGCACCGTGCAGCACGGCGTGGTGGTGGCCGGTCTCGCGCGTGATCGGCGTGCCGGGACCGCCGGACAGCGGGAAACGCCAGAGGTGCGCCTCGCGCGGGTCGCCGCGGCTGCCGCGAACGATGATCGCGCCGCCGCTCTCGTGCAGGCCGATCAGGGCGCGGTAGGTGAAACTCACCGGGGTGAGCTCGCGCACGAGCTGGCCGCTGGCGTCACGCAACTCCACCTGCCAGGCGCCGCGGCGCTCGGTGGTCCAGAGAAAGCGCGATCCGTCCGCCAGCCACATGGGCAGGTCGGCCTCGTTGTCGAGCTCGAGCCAGGCGGCGTCGGTCTCGCGCAGCAGCTCGCGCACGGCGCCGGTGGCGGGCGTGACGGCGTAGAGCACCTGTTCGGTCTGCTCGCGGTTCTGCACGAGGATCGTGGCCGGCGCGCGCTCGTTGGACCAGTCGACGCGGGCGACGTAGGGGAACTTCGCGGCGTCCCAGTCGATCCACGTCGTTTCGCCGCCGGTGCGCGGTATGAAGCCGAGGCGGACCTTCGCGTTTGGCGAGCCGGCCTTCGGGTAGGCAAAGCTCGCGGGCTTCTGCTCGGGATGCAGCGCGTTGGCGATGTAGCGGGTCTCGACCTCGGACTCGTCGGTCTGCTGGTAGAGCAGCATCTGCGAGTCGGGCGACCACCAGTAGCCCTCATGGCGATCCATCTCCTCCTGCGCGACGAACTCCGCGGCGCCGTGGCTGATGAAGGCGTTGGCCCCGTGCGTGAGCTGGACGGAGGTGTTGGTGGTGAGGTCGACGACGTGCAACTCGCGGTCGCGGACGCCGGCGACGTGGCGTCCGTCGGGCGAGAAGCGCGGATCGATCCAGCTTTCGCCCGGCAGCTCGGTGAATTTCTGGTCGGCGCGGTTGATGACGTAGACGCGACCGGAGAGCACGACGAGCAGGCGCGTGCCGTCGCGCGTCATCTGGAAGGAGGTGAAACCCCGCAGCGACTGCCGCTGGCGCTCGCGGCGGGCCTTTTCCTCGGCGGAGAGGTTTTCATCGGCTCCGCCGAGCAGCTGCTCGGGCGAGAGGAGCTCGCGCTCGGCGCCGGTGGCGACGGTGAACTCGAAGAGGCGGAGCGTCGGGTTGCGCGGCGAGCTCGCGCGGAGAAAGATGATGTGCGCGCCGTCGGGCGTGAACTTGGGCGAGACGGGCCGGCCGAGCGTGAAGTTGCGCGTCTCGGCGGCATCCTGGAAATACTTGAGGGCGGCCTCGTCCTGCGCGTGCGCGGGGAGGGCACCCAACGCCAGCGCACCGGCGGCCAGCAGGGAAAGGGGATAACGCATGGGGCGATGAAAGAGGGCGCGGCTGAAATGTCCACGCCGTTGCACCGACTGTGCCTCGGAAAATCCCCGAGACTGCACCGGCTCGCTCCGCTTCGCGGCTCGTGGTCTTCGTGCCATGGCGTTGCATGGCCGACATGAAATCAACTCTCGCCGACAAGGCCCGCCGGCTGCGGGCGCTGCATCAGGAGACGGGCGCCTTCGTCATTCCGAATCCCTGGGACGCGCTGTCGGCGCGCCTGCTCGTCGCGCGCGGCTTTCCGGCGCTGGCGACATCGAGTGCCGCGTGCGCGGCCCTGCTGGGCCGGGGCGATTACGGGGTCACGCGCGACGAGACGCTGGCGCACGCGCGGCTGATCGCGGCGGCGGTGGATGTGCCCGTGTCCGCCGACCTCGAGAACGGCTTCGGCGCCGCACCGGCGACGGTGGCCGAGACGATCCGCCTCGCGGTGGAGGCCGGTCTGGCCGGCGGCTCGATTGAGGATTCCACCGGCGATGACGCCCGGCCATTGTTCGAGGTCGACACCGCGGCGGAACGCGTGGCGGCGGCTGTGGCTGCGGCGCGGGCGACTGGGATTCCGTTCGTGGTCACGGCGCGGAGCGAGAATCTCGTGCACGAGGTCGGCGGCCTCGACGAAACGATCCGGCGTCTGCAGGCCTACGAGCGCGCGGGGGCCGACGCGCTCTTCGCGCCCGGGCTGCGCGACTTGGCCGACATCCGGGCCGTGTGCGCGGCGGTGAAGGCGCCGGTCAATTTCATGGCGGGTTACAAGGGCTGTCGCTTCACGGTCGCGGAACTCGCCGCGGCGGGCGTGAAGCGCATCAGCCTGGCGGCGTCGCTCTATCGCGCGGCGTTGACGGGCGTGGACGCCGCGGCGCGCGAGATCGCGGAGCAGGGCACGTTTGGTTACGCCGACCGCATCCTGACCACGCCGGAGATTGCGCCGCTGTTTCGGGCGTGAGCGCGGAGCGGTGGCGCTGGTTGCAACTTGTTCTCGGCGCGCACGGAGTGCGCGCCCTGCCACGATTCCAGTCTCGCGCCTACTCGCGGACTCTCGAGTCGAGCAGGAGCGTGACGGGGCCGTCGTTGACGAGTTCGACCTGCATCAGCGCGCCGAATTCGCCGGTCTGCACCGGCGCTCCGAGCGCGGCGGCGAGTTGGGATTGAAACTGGGCGTAGAGGCTGCGCGCGAGGTCGGGTGAGGCGGCGTCGTTGAACGACGGTCGCGTGCCCTTGCGCGTGCTGGCGAAGAGCGTGAATTGGCTGACGAGCAGGATCCCGCCGCCCACGTCGACGACGGACCGGTTCATCAGGCCGGCGTCGTCGGGAAATATCCGGAGCTTGGCGATCTTCTGCGCCAGCCACGCGCCGTCCTCGGGCGTGTCCGCCGGCGCGACGCCTTGGAGCAAAAGCAGCCCGCGGCCGATTTCACCGGTCACACGCCCCTCCACCGTGACGCGGGCGGAGGAAACGCGCTGAAGCACCACTCTCACGAGGAGAAAATTCCAAACACGAAATCCCAAACGCCAAAGTCACGAACGCATAGGTTGACCGCGTGCGCGGGCAAAGTTTGGCGTTTGGACATTTGGCGTTTGGAGCTTTTCCGCTGAGCTTCAGCTCAGCGGGACATGCGGCTCGACGTCGGCGTCGTAGTTCACGCCAGGGAGGCCGAAGCCGAAGAGTTTCAGGAATTCCGTGCGGTAGCCGGCGATGTCCGTCAGCTGGGCGAGGTTCTCCGTCGTGACCTGCGGCCAGATCGCGGCGACTTTCGCCTGCACGTCGGGACGCATCTCCCAATCGTCGACGCGCGCGCGGCCCTCGCTGTCGAGCTGCGGCTGGTTGCCGTTGTAGAGCTGCGTGGAGAAGAGGCGTTGCATCTGCTCGATGCAGCCTTCGTGCAGGCCCATTTCCTTCATGACCTTGTAGAGGATGGAAATGTAGAGCGGCACGACGGGGATGGCGGAACTCGCCTGCGTGACGAGCGCCTTGTTGACGGAGATGAAGGCGCGGCCGTTGCCGTGGGCCTTGAGCTTGGCGTCGATGGCGCGGGCGGCGCGCTCGAGGTCGATCTTGGCGCGGCCGATGGTGCCGTCCTTGTAGATCGGCCAGGTGTGGTGCGGCCCGATGTAGGAATACGCCATCGCGGTCGCGCCGGGCGCGAGGAGGTTGGCGTCGGCGAGGGCCTGCATCCACATCTCCCAGTCCTCGCCGCCCATGACGGCGATGGTGTCGGCCACGCCGGCCTCGTCGGCGGGCTGAATGGTGACCTCGCTCACGATGCCCTTGTCGGTGTCGACCGTCTTGTTGGTGTAGGGCGCACCGAGGGGCTGGAGCGTGGACTTGTGCACGACGCCGGTCTTCGGGTGCGTGCGGCGCGGGGAGGCGAGCGAATAGACGACGAGATCGATCGGACCCATGTCGCGCGCGATGATCTCGAGGGCCTGCTTCTTGATGTCGTCGGAGAAGGCGTCGCCGTTGAGGTTGGCGGCATAGAGCCCGGCGGCGCGGGCGGCGTTGGTGAACGCGATGCTGTTATACCAGCCCGGAGTGGCGGGGCGGCCTTCCTCGGAGGGGCGCTCGAAGAAGATGCCGAGGGTCTTGGCGCCCGAGCCGAAAGCGGCGGTGATGCGCGAGGCGAGGCCGTAGCCGGTGGAGGAACCGACGACGAGGACGTTACGCGGGCCGCCTTGGATCGGGCCCTTGGCCTTCACATGGTCGATCTGCTCCTGCACATGGGCGGCGCAGCCGGTGGGGTGCGCGGTCACGCAGACGAAGCCGCGGACCTTCGGTTTGATAATCATACAGCCGGCGAGTCTTTCGGCGCGTCCGGACCTGACAAGAGCCAAGTTTTGCCGGGAAAATTATGCTCGCCAGGCGCCGCCGCCCCGCTGCGGCGGACCCTCACTGCTTGCCGAGCAACACGAGCGGGCCCTCGGCCTTGGGCACGCCGCCGGCCTTTTCGAGGCTGATGGCGAACGCGGCGGCCTGCACGATGGGCTTGTCGCCCTTGAAGGTCAGCGTGGCCTTGCCGGTCGGATCGGGCTTGAAGACGCCGCCGTCGACCGGGATCGGGTATTGCGGATCGATGACCCAGATTTGGTAGTCCTGCTCCTGGGCGATGGCGGGCAGCTTTTCGACGGTGAGCAGGCCGGACTGTTGCTCGGGATCCCAGACGGCGATGGCCTTGGCCTCGGGGGTGTTGCCGACGAGCGAGGCGAGAGCGGTGACCTTCAACCGGCCGAGGTCCTCGGTCCGGCGGAGGCGCTGGCCGAGCTCGGCGATCATCTGCTCGGCGAGCAGCGTGCGCTCGCTGAGCTGATTCTGCGCCATGCGGTAGGCGACCTCGGCGAGCTCGCGCTGGGTGCGCAGGGCGTCGTTCTCGGCGCGCAGGGAACTCGTCTGGACGCCGAACCAGGCCGCGGCGAGGGCGAAGCCGGCGGCGGCCGCCCACGGCAGCACGCGCGCCAGCGGGAAGGGGACAACCGGGGCGCGCTCGGCGCTCGTCGCGGTGTCGGCGCCGTCGCCGATCGCGGCGAGCAGGCGCGCCTTCAGCGCGGGCGGGGGCTCGACCTGCGGCGCGGCCAAGGCCAGCGCGGCCGCGGTCTCGCGGAAATCGGCGGCCAGGGCGCGGAGGCGGGCGTCGTCGGCCAGCTCGCGTTCGAACGCCTGCCGGTCCGCGCCGTCGAGCGCGTCGAGGGCGTGGAGGGCCGCGAATTCTTCGTGCCGGTCGCTGGTCATAACCGCGGGGAAAGGGCTTCGCGCAGGCGGAGCAGGCCGCGCCGGATGCGGGCCTTGACCGTGCCGAGGGGATCGCCGAGCTGCTCGGCAATCTGTTGCTGGGTGTAGCCACCGAAGAAGGCCAGTTCGATGGCTTGGCGCTGCTCGGTCGGCAGGTCGCGGAGGGCGGCGCGGACGGCGCCAGCCTTCTCCCGGAGCCAGAGCGCGTCGCTCGCGTCGAGGTCGCGGTCGCCCGCCGGGGCGATGTCGGCGGCCGATTCTTGGATGATCTCGCCGCGACGCTTGCGCATGCGGACGCGGTCGAGGGCGCGGTTGCGCGTGAGCGTGGCGGCCCAGGAGAAATACGAGCCGCGCGCGGGCTGGTAGTCCGCGGCCTTGTTCCAGAGCTGGAGAAAGACGTCCTGCACGACGTCCTGCGCCTCGGCGGGATCGTTCAAGATCCGCAGGGCGAGCGAGTAAAGGGGGCGCGACAGGAGGTCGTAGAGCCGGGCCAGGGCATTCTTGTCGCCCCGCGCCATCTGGTCGGCGAGGCGCGCGTGCTCGAGCGCGGCATCGTCGGGCAGGCCGACGGCGGTGCTGGCGGGCGGGGTCATGCGCAGCGTGACTGTCCAGCGCCGCACGCCGTGGGGCGCGGTGGGAAAGTGCGGCAGGACTGTGGCGATTGACATTTCATGCCCATTACGCGCGGACCTTCGCGCAGGATGCAGAGGCTTGGCATCGTTTTTCGCATGGCAACACGGATTGTGCCGGAGGCGGTCTTACAGCCAGAGCAGGCCGACGATGCCCAAGACGAGCAGCGTGGCGAGGATGAGCAGGATGGTGCGTTCCTGTTTGGTGAGTGAGAACATCACGGGCGGACTCCGATCCGCTGGAAGTTGGCGAAGATCTCGCGCACGAGCGGATCATCGCGCAGTTCCTCCCAGGGGCGGTTGCTGGAAAAGCGCACGAAATACTGCGAGCCCTCGCGGCGGAAGCCGAACTCGAGCGCGATCTCGAGCAGGGCCGGCACGGAGTAGGGGGCGCGGTAGTTGATCACGCGGCCATCGTAGACGTGCCAGAACCAGACGTGTTGCGGCACGTTGCCGCGCTGGAAAATCCGGTGTTCCGCCACGGGCAGGCGGCCGGCGTCGACCGGCAGCTCGACCTGCGGTTCCGGCGTTTCCTGCAGGATCCAACCGCTGCCCGGCCAGCAGGCGTCGGGCGTGTGGGTGGCGACGAGGCTGACCGAAGCCTGGCCCGGCCGCCAGTGGGCGACATAGGCGTTCAATTGCACCGGCCCGTCCGGTCCGAGCCGCAGGTAAGTGCGCTCCGCCAGGTGCTCGGTCTGCAGGATCGGCGAGAAGCGGTAGAGGTCCTTCGGCGTGTGGACCTGCCAGCCGGCGGGCGAGGCGGGGAGCAACTGGTCGACCGCCGCCACGTCGCCCTCGGGGAGCGCCACGGGCGCGCGGTTGTAGAAAACGACGAACAGCACCAGCGCGGCGCCCGCGGCACTCGTCGCCAGCACGCCCGGCACTCCGCGCGTCGGCAGCGGCCCGGGCGCAGGCGTCACCGGGTGCACCGGTGGCGACGCCGGGCTCATGGCTGCGGACAGGCCCGCGAGCACGGCCGCAGTCAGGCCGAGAATCGCGTAGCCCGTGGCGTCGTGCCAGAATCCCGTGATGTCGTGCCCCGCATTGGCCATGAGCGTCAGCGCCAGCGAGCGCGCATAGTTCATGGCGATGGCGAGCAGCGGGGCGGCCACGATGAGTGCCAGCCGCCGACCGGGACGGCGCACCAGCCACGCGGCGAAGAAGAAGCCGGCGTAAAGACACGAGAGCAGGCTGCGGATGCCGCTGCAGGCCTCCTCCACGCCCACGCTCGTGTTGGCCAGCTCGATGACGTTGCCAATCTGTCGCGCCGGCACGCCGAGGATGTGCAGCGCCTCCAGCACCCCGGACGTGACCCACGCCTGCAGCGTCAGCGTCAGCTTTGCGTAGGTGCCCGGCGGGATCGGCGCGGCCAGGATCCAGAGGCCGAGCGCCGTCAGCACCGGCCAATTGAGCGGCACCGCCCGCACGCGCTCGCTCGCCAGGTGCAGGCCGGCGGCGGCGAGCAGGCAGACGAGTCCCGCCGCGAGGGCGAAATTCACCAATGCGTGCGACCAGCCGACCGAGGCGGCGAGCAGGCTGGCGAACGCCACCAGCGCCAGCATCGCCAGACCGAGCAGGGCCGAGCCGACAGTGAGCCAGCCGGAATCGCGCAACCAGCGCGGCGTGCCCGACCGCGCGCCCTCCCACACGAGCAGCGCACTGAGCAGCGGTGTGAACATGCCGTGCGACAGGTCGGGATTGGTTGTCCACTCCGGCCACAGGCGCACACTCAGTGCCGCGACGAAGACGAACACCGGCGCGACGAACCACCCGCGCGGAGGCAGGACCCAATCCCTAGGGGCGGTGGCGAAACGGGGCGCGATCAGGAACATGCGGCGCGTCGGATGGCGCCCAAGCTAGGTCGCGGACGAGTGGTCGCAAGGCACAATCGCTTCGACGTGAAAACGACGCGTTTCGCACGACCGGCTTTGACGAAACGCAGGATTTGGCTTTGGTCCGGGCTTATCCCCTATGAAACGCACGTCCCAGCTCCTTGCTCTCGCGACCGCGCTTTGCGCGCTCGCCGTCGGATTGAACGCCGCCCCGGTCGTCGGCCAACCCGCGCCGGATTTCACCCTCACCGACATCAACGGCCAGTCGCACTCGCTCTCGTCCTTCAAGGGCAAGACCGTCGTGCTCGAGTGGGTCAACCAGGAGTGCCCCTTCGTTGTGAAACACTACGACAAGAGCGGCAACATGCCCGCGACGCAGAAGTTCGCCCGCGACCAGGGCGTGGTCTGGCTCGCGATCAACTCCGGCCACCCCGGCGCGCAGGGTGACTTTGACAAGGCGAAGGTCGAAGCGTGGATGAAGAAGACCGGCGCCGCCCCGACCGCCTACTTCCGCGACCAGACCGGGAAGGTCGGCAAACTCTACGACGCCCGCACGACCCCGCACATGTTCATCATCAACACCGAGGGCGTGCTCGTCTACGCCGGCGGCATCGACGACATCCGCTCGGCCAACGCGGACGACATCCCGAAGGCGACGAACTACGTGAAGGCCGCGCTCGCCGACCTCGCCGCCGGCCGCGCCGTGCAGACGAGCACCACGCGCCCCTACGGTTGCAGCGTCAAATACGCCAACTGAGCCGCGCGCGAAAAGATTAGTGAGCCAATTCGGCGGAGCTGAAACAGCTCCGCCTTTTTTATGCCCGGAAACCGGACTGCTGATCGCCGCGCGCCGTCACATCGCGCGCCAGCGCGCAACAAATACCCGCTGCCCTTCGGTGTAGGACCGGCTTCAGCCGGTCATTGAGATTGTGCGTGCCGTGCAGATTGCCGCGGCCGGCTGAAGCCGGCCCTACGGGGGCAGCATCTCCGTTGCGAGTGTGCCGTCGGCCACGCGGGTGACCGGACCGGTCATGCGGATCGCGTAATCCTCGCCGATCTCGATGCGCAGCTGGCCGCCGGGCATGTGGACCGTCACGTCGCGGTCGACCAGTCCCAAGCGATGCGCCACCGCGGCGCTCGCGCTCGAGCTGCTGCCGGAGGCGAGCGTGTAGCCGGCACCCCGCTCCCAGATCTCGAGGCGGATGTTTCCCCGGTCGAGCACTTGGAGGAATTGCACGTTGGTGCGGCGCGGAAAATTCGCATGGGTCTCGATGATCGGGCCGTATGCGCGCGCGAGCGACTCGTCGATTTCCGGGAGCGGGATGACGCAATGCGGATTGCCGATCCCGGCCGCCGTGAAGGTGAACTCGCGTCCGCCGACGGTGAGCTTTTCCTCGATCACCTCGCGGTCCGCGCCGGCGACGGGGATGTCGGGGCTGCGGAAACTCACGCGGCCCATCGCCACCGTGATCGCGGCGGCGCCGGCATGGACCTGCGCTTCGACCACGCCGCCCGCGGTGTCGACCAGGAATGGCTCGTGGGCGACACGGCCGCGGTCGAACAGGTAGCGACAGAAGATGCGCAGGCCGTTGCCGGATTTTTCCGCCTCCGAGCCATCGGGATTGAAGATGCGCAGCCCGAACGGTGCGCGCGCGGAGCGGACCGGACCCCACAGGATGCCGTCCGAGCCGATGCCGTAGTGCCGGTGGCAGATCGTGCGGACCTGATCGCGGGTCGGCGCGGTCCAGTCCGGAAAATCGGCGGGATCGAGCACGAGGTAGTCGTTGCCGAGGGCGTGGTATTTGTGGAACTTCATGCGGCGGACGGCGGAGAAGTGACAGCATTTCGCGGGGGAGGAAACCACGAATGCGGGTGTGACGCAGAGTAGGGAAACGGACGGGGGCAGTGACGCAGGCGAGTGGGAGTGCGGGAGGAAGACAGCCGACTTACGTCGGCTGCTACGAAAACACAGAAAGGCGTGATGTGCCCTCGCGAGGGTAGGGCGCGCACGGAGTGCGCGCCGGGGACGGGATGCCGCGTGCGCGAGCTGCCATGCGGTCTCGGAAAAGTTGCGCGCGAGCGCGCAACCTACGTAGCGGCGTGATTCTCCTCCTGGCCGCGCGGGTGTCCGGCGGCTCAGGTTTTGGCGGCCGCCTTCGGCTGATAGCCGAGGAGGCGCCGCTGCTTGATCAGGGCGGCGACTTTCGAGGGGACGTGCAGCTCCCAGCTCGAGTCGCCCGACTGGATGCGTCCGATCACGTCGCGCGAGTAGATGCCGAGGAAGTCGTCATTGTAGCCCGTGATGCACTCGATCTTATGGTTCTCCATCAAGTGCTGGTAGAGGTAGCGGAGATGGTGCGCGACGTGGACGTTGCGCGCGGTGACCAGCGCCTTGGCCGCGTCGTCCGGCAGGGCGAAGGCCGAGTCGCCGCCGAGGAAGCGCGCGAAGTTGTCGCGGCGCATCGGGTAGACGTAGAGCTTGACCGCGTGTTTGAACATGCGGCCCATCGACTCGAGGATGCCGCCGTCGAGGTGCTCGTAGTATTTCTCGTTGAAGACTTCGAGCAGGGCGTTGACGCCGAGGGCGACGCCGACCGTCTCCTTCGTGTAGCGGCGGAAGTAGCCGGTGAGGCGGTAGAACTCGGAGTAGTTCGAGATCAGGACGGTGAACCCGATGTGGCCGAGCATGTCGACGCGGGCGAGGAAGTCGGAGGTGTCGAGCCCGCCGCTGGCGAGCAGGTTGTTCATCGTGATCTCCATCAGCACGACGACGTCCTTGCCCTTCACAGTCGGGTCCTGGAGGAACTGCGCGGTGGCGCAGTTGAGCATGTCGACGTTGATGTGGGTGACGGGGCGGAAGCTGCCGCGCTCGACGAGGACGGGGCGGTTGTAGATCGCCTCGGAGGGCTGGAGCACGTCGCCGCCGGGGCTGAACATCACGGCGTTGGTCAGGCCGTGCTTGACGAGGTAGAGCGAGAGGAGGCGGTTGTCGACGTGGGCGAAGGCCGGGCCCGTGAACTTCAGCATGTCGACCTCGATGCGGTCGGTGCCGACGTTGTCGACGAGCGAGGTGATGAACTTCTCGGGGTCGTCCTTGTAGTAGAAGGCGCCGTAGATGAGGTTGGTGCCGACGATGCCGAGCGCCTCCTGCTGGAGGACGTTCTTCTTGTCCCACATCCGGACGTGAATGATGATCTCGCTCGGCTCCTCGAGCGGCTGGGTCTGGAAGCGGATGCCGAGCCAGCCGTGGCCGTCGCTGACCTTGGCGGACTTGGCGGCGACGGTGTTGGCGAAGACGAAGAAGCGCGTGCGGTCGCCGCGCTTGTCGGAGAGGCGCTCCTTCAGCAGCGCGTATTCGTGGTGCAGCATCGTCTGCAACCGCTCGCGCGAGACGTAGCGCGGGGCCTTGCCGTAGATGGCGTCGCTGAAGGTCATGTCGTAGGCCGACATGGTCTTGGCGATGGAGCCGGAGGCGTTGCCGGCTTGGAAGAACACGCGCGCGACCTCCTGGCCCGCGCCGATCTCGGCGATGGTGCCGTAGCGGGTGCCGTCGAGGTTGATCGTCAGCGCCTTGCGGTTGGTGGTGAGGAGTTCCTGCTTCTCGCTCATGGAACGGCCAAGCTACCCGAGCCGCCGCACGCGGCACAAGGAAAGTATTGCGCGCGCGCCCGGGGCGGGCGCTCGCGAAGTAACAAGTGACAAGTAGCAAGTAACAAATGGCAGCGTTGCGCGCGTCATGGGCTGGGACGGCCGGTGGCTGTTCCCCCTTGATCCTTGTCATTTTTCCGGCACCGCGCCGCCCGGCGCGGTGCCGGAACCGTTCGTCCCAGCTCCCGGCCAGACAACAGTTTTCACTGGCCGGGGCGGGCGCCCGGGGTAGTTTGCGCCCATGAAGAATTTCTTCACCTCGTTTTTTGCGACCCTGAGCGCGTTGCTGGTCTTCTGTGTCGGGTCGGTGTTCGTCTTCTTCCTCCTGATCGGTGTCCTCGCCTCGATGGGCGAGAAACCGGTCGTTGTCCCGTCGGACAGCTACCTCGTCTTCGATCTGCGGGCCAGCATCCAGGACACACCCGACCAGATGGAGGGACTCGAGGAGTTCAACGAGTTGTTCGGCGGCGGCAGTGCGGGGCGCCTGCAGCTGCGCCAGGTCACGCGCGCGATCGAGGCGGCGGCCAAGGACGACGCGATCAAGGGCATCTTCATCCACGGCCAGATGGCGCCGCAGGGCTACGGCTCGGGCTTCGCGGCCCTGCGCGAGGTGCGCGACGCGCTCGTGGAATTCCGGAAGTCCGGCAAGCCGGTCCGCGCCTTCCTCACCGCCGCCGGCACGCGCGAATACTACCTCGCCTCCGCCGCGAGCGAGGTGACGATCGACCCCTACGGCATCGTGTTCCTGCCCGGCCTCGCGGCGCAGCCGATGTTTTTCGCCAAGGCCTTCGAGAAATTTGGCATCGGCGTGCAGGTCACCCGGGTCGGCAAATACAAGTCCGCCGTCGAACCCTTCACCCGCACCGACATGAGCCCCGAGAACCGGGCCCAGACCCAGAAGCTGCTCGACGACGTGTGGACCGACCTCGTCGCGGGCATCGAGGAGTCGCGCGGCTTGCGCGCGGGTGAGTTGCAGCGGCTCGTCGACGCCGAGGGCTTTCTCCGTCCGGAGCCGGCCGCCGCGGCGAAGCTCGTCGATCGCGTCGCCTACTGGGACACCGTGCTCGAGGAGCTGAAGTCCGACACCGGCCGCGGCGGCGGCAAGCAGACCTTCAAGCAGGTCGCCCTGAAGAATTACGCCAAGGTCGTCGCGTCCGACGGCCTCGCCGCCGTGCGCCGCACGGACGGGAAGATCACGCCGGGCGGCCGCGACCGGATCGGCATTGTCTACGCCGAGGGCGACATCGTCGACGGCGACGGCAACAACGAGGGTCTGGTCTACGGCGCCAAGGTGGCGCGCCAGATCCGCGAGCTGCGGCTCGACGACAGCGTCAAGGCCATCGTGCTCCGCGTGAACAGCCCCGGCGGCAGCGCCTCCGCCTCGGAGATGATCCAGCGGGAGGTGCGTCTCGCGCGCGAAAGCAAGCCGGTCATTGTCTCGATGGGCTCGCTGGCGGCTTCCGGCGGCTACTGGATTTCCACCTACGCCGACCGCATTTTCGCCGAGCCGTCCACCATCACGGGCTCGATCGGCGTCTTCGGCATGTTCCTGAATTTCCAGGGTCTCACCGGCGACAAGCTCGGCCTGACCTTCGATACCGTGAAGACCGGCCGCTATGCCGACGCGATGACCGTCGTCCGCCCGAAGTCCGATGCCGAGCTGGCGCTCTTCCAGGGATTCGTCGATTGGATCTACGACGAGTTCACCGGCAAGGTGGCCGAGTCGCGCAAGCTCGACCTCGCCGTCGTGCGCGAGATCGCGCAGGGCCGCGTGTGGTCCGGCAGCGAGGCGCTCAAGCTCGGGCTCGTCGACGAACTCGGCGGCCTCGCCGATGCGGTCCGCCATGCCGCCGAGAAGGCGGGGGTGGGCGAGACGTTCCGCGTTGTCGAGCTCCCGCGCCGCAAGCAGTTCGCCGAGGCGATCACCGAGGCGCTGGAGGGCCGCCGCCGCGAGCAGGCGATGCTCGACGGCCCGATCGGCATCTTCGTGCAGCAAGCCCGCGAGCAGTTGCAGATGCTCACGCATTTCAACGACCCTCGGGGCGTCTACGCGCGCCTGCCGTTCGACCTGAAGCTGAACTGATCCGGGGCGCGCGCCACCGCAGGGTTGCGCGCGCGGTGCTCCGGTGCAAAGTTCAGCCGCATGCCCGACACCCATCGCCTCCTCCGCGACACTCCCGCCACGGTCATTCCGGCCGGTGACGCCGTCACGCTGCCCGCCGGTCTGAACGTGTTCATCACGCAGACGCTCGGCGGCAACGTCACGGTCCGCACCGAGCAGGGGCTGTTTCGCATCGCGCGTGAGCACGCCGCGGCGATCGACGGCTTCACGCCCGCGGCCGAGATCCCGGCCGCTCCGGCGGCGGAGTTCAGCGAGCAGGCCGTCTGGGAGACGTTGAAGACCTGTTTCGATCCGGAAATTCCGGTCAACATCGTCGACCTCGGCCTCGTCTACGATCTGGTGGCGGAAAAGACGGAGCGGGGCGGGCACCACGTGCAGGTGAAGATGACGCTCACCGCGCCCGGTTGCGGCATGGGTCCGGTGATCGCCGAGGACGCCCGGCAAAAAATCGCCGCGCTGCCCACCGTGGAAAAGGCCGAGGTGCACATCGTGTGGGATCCGCAATGGACGCCGCAGATGATCTCGCCGGTCGGCCGGAAGACGCTGGGGCTCGAGTAAGCGCGCGGCGGAGAAGTCGAGCCGCGGCACGTCCGGGGCGGGTGCCGGCGCGCGGCGTTCAGGCCGTGATCGTATCGAGCGAGCAGCCGTCGGCCGCGGGGGCTTCGCAGTTGGGGCGGGCAATCACGCCGGCGTAGGGCTCGAGGGCGAAGGGGCGGGCGGCGGCTGCGCCGAGCAGATGGCGCGCGCACACGGCGAAGAGCTCGGCTTCGGACATCGCGCGGCGCATGTCGTGCAGGAAGGCTCCCTGCGGGTCGACGCTCTGGCCGACGAAGTTGAGGTATTTCTTCATTTTCGCGACGTGCGCGCACTCGGGGAGGCCGGGATGGTTCGTCTCGGCGTAGAGGAAGCGCACGTAGTCGTGGACGTCGGCGAGGGTGGGCTGGAACAGGGCGCGGCCGGCGAGGTGCTCGCGGGTCTGGCGGAAGATCCACGGATTGCGGATCGCGTGGCGGCCCATCATGACGCCGGCGGCGCCCGTCTCGCGGAGCACGGCGGCGGCGCGCGCGGCGGAGGTGATATTGCCGTTGGCGAGCACGGGACAGCGCACGGTGCGCACGGCGGCGGCGATGAAATCGTAGTGGACCTCGCTGCGGTAACCTTCCTTCACGGTGCGGCCGTGCAGGCTGAGCAGGTCGACGCCGTGCTTGTTGATCAACCCGAGCACGCGCTCGAAGTGCTCGGTGCCGTCGAAGCCGATGCGCATCTTGACGGTGAAGAGGCCGGGCACGGCGTCGCGCAACGCGCCGAGGAGCGAGTCGATCTTGTCCGGGTCGCGGAGCAGGCCGCCGCCGACGTTCTTCTTGTAGACCTTGGGGGCGGGGCAGCCCATGTTGAGGTCGATGCCGGCGACGGGATGGGCGAGCAGCTCGCGCACGGTGCGGACCATGTCGGGGATGTGCTCGCCGATGAGCTGAGCGAAGACGGGGCGGCCGGTGCGGTTCTCGACGATGGAGCGGACGATGTGCTTCTCGGGGCGCGACTGGGCGTGAACGCGGAAGAACTCGGTGAAGTAGTAATCCGGCGCGCCGTAGTGCGCGATGACGCGCATGAACGGCAGGTCGGTCACGTCCTGCATCGGCGCGAGCGCGGTGAGCGGGCCGGGCACGAGCGGGGGCGGGAGGACGTTCGCGCGACCCGAGGTCGTGGTGATGGCAGCGGGATGCATGGGAGAGTCCGGTCGCAGACCGGACCTACTGGTCTTCCTCCGCGGACTGGTCTTCTTTCTGTTGCTTGAGGACGCGTTCGAGGATCTCGGTCATGTCCTCGACGGCGTCGAAGACACGGCGGGCGACGTAGACGGGCCGCTTCTGCTGCAGGGCGAGCACAATGGAGTCGCTCGGGCGCGCGTCGAGCTCGAGGATCTTGCGGCCGAGTTCGTTTTGCATCTGCAGGATGATGCGCGCGAAATAGGTGCCTTCGTTGACGTCGTTGATGACGATGCGGTCGAGCTGGATGCCGAAGCCGAGGAAGAGGTGGCCGATGAGGTCGTGCGTGAGCGGGCGCTCCTTCTTGACGCCGTTGAGCGTCATGGAAATGGCGGAGCCGACGCCGGGGTCGACGTAGATGACGAAGGTCTTGTCGTCGTTGCCGAGGAACACGGCGCAGCCATTGGCCGTGGGCATGAGGCCTTTGATGGCGACTTCGACGATGTCTTCCTTCATGGGGCGAAATGTGCGGGGCGCGGCTGAAAGTGCAAGTCGCGCGGCGGCGGACCGGGCCGGCGGCTAGAAGCCGTAGAGGGAAATGTCCCACTCCTTGGCGCGGGCGAGGACGGCGGGCTTGTCGAGGAGGATGACCTTGCCCGCTTCGAGGGCGGCGGCGCCGAGGCCGGCCTCGCGCATCGTCTCGAGGGTGCGGAGGCCGAAGACGGGCACGTCGAAGCGGAAGTCCTGGCTGGGTTTCACGACCTTCACGAAGAGCGTCTCGTCGGTCTTGAAGGTGCCGGCGCGGCGGAGCATGGCGTCGGTGCCCTCGAAGGCCTCGACGGCGAGGACGGTGCCCTTGCGGACGACGCAGCCCTGGCCGATGTCGAGGCGGGCGATTTCGCGCGCGATGTGGATGCCGTGCTCGAGGTATTCGCGGTCGACGGGGAGTTTCTTGCCGCTCATCGGGCCGGCGTGGGCGAGCTGGTCGTCGATGCAGGCGCGGGCGTCGAGCAGGCGGACGCCGAGCTGCTCGATTTCCTCGGCGATGGCGCCGAAGATGGTCTCGGCGTTGCGGCGCTTGAGGCGGAAGAGGATTTGCGCGGCCTTGAGATCGGGTGTGAGGCCGTGGAAGAGGCGCTTGGGCTTCACCTGGCCGGCCATGAGGGCGTAGCCGGCGCCGAAGTCTTTGAGGGCGGAGAGGAGCTTGCCGACCTGGCCGACGTTGAGGTGGACGCGCTCGCGCTCCGGGACGCCGGCGATGAGCTCGGGCGAGGTTTCCTCGTCGATCGCGACGAGCCGCAGCGGGACGCCGGCCCGGCGGAGGGCGGCGGCGGTGATGATCGGGTAGTCGCCCCGGCCGGCGATCAGCGCGACGGGACGGCGGGGATCGAAGTCGGCGGGCAGGTAGGCGGAAAGCGGCACGGGTGGAGCATGGAGCAAGGTGGCGCCGGGAATGAAGCCGTAAGTTGAGGCGGCGCGGCGACTGGGCGGACGGGGCGAGAGATTTCCCGGTTAAATGATAACAGCGCTCTGACGAGCGCTGCTACGAATACGAATGGGGGCGGAGGCTGACGGGAGAACGCGAGCCGTGCGCGCGGGGTGCGGTCAGGACTGCGAGCCGTAGTATTTCTTGTAGCTCCGGTAATACCGGTAGTTGGAGTAATACTCGATGCGGCGCGGCGAGAGACCGTTGAGGACGACGCCGAGAAGCTCGTTTTTGCTGTCGCGAATGTTTTTGATGTAGATCCGGATGTGCTTCCGGTAGGCGCGATTGAAGCGGCAGACGTAGATGACTTCGTCGGTGTGGCCGGAGATGAGCAGCGCGTCGGTGACGGCGCCCATCGGGGGCGAGTCGACGACGACGAGATCGAAGTGGTGCTTGAGCGACTCGAGGAACTGGCCGAAGACGGGGTTCTCGAGGAGCTCGGTCGGGCTCTTGGAGCGACCGCCGGAGCGGAGGAGGTAGAGGTTCTCGTCGACCTTGGTGACGCCGAGGGCGGCGTCGGCGAGCGGGTCGTCGGGGATCTTCGCCCCGGCCTCGAACCAGGCGATGAGGCCGAGTTCGTTGGTGAGGCGGAAGTGGCGGTGGAGCATCGGGCGGCGCATGTCGCAGTCGACGAGGAGCACGCGCTTGCCGTGGCGGGCGAAGGAGGCGGCGAGATTGCAGCTGATCATCGTCTTGCCCTCGCCGGGGATGGTGGAGGTGACGAGGATCGACTTGGGGAAATCGAGCTTCGACTGGATCTTCACCGAACTGTAGACGCTGAGGAAGGCTTCGGAGCCGGGGGAGGTCTTGTTGCTGGTGACGAGGGTGTGCTTTTCGGCGTCGGGGATGTCGGAGAGCTCGGGGATGATGCCGAGGAGATTGGCGCCGATGAAGCCCTCGATGTCCCAGGCGCTCTTGACGCGGTCGTCGAGGAAGCTGAGGCCGACGGCGACGGCGGCGAAGACGAGGAGGCCGAGGCCGATGCAGGTCTTGATGATGCTGTCGAGGTTGGGCGCGTAGGGCGCGCCGGGAGCGACGGCGGGATCGAGCGGCTTGACCGGGATGTTCTCGAGGTTCTTCGAGGTGGTGGTCTGGTTGAGGCGGTCGAGGATCTGGATGTAGTTGTTCTTCGCGACGGTGGCCTGGTTCTCGAGGCTCTTGAACTCGACGGAGAGTTCGCCGAGGCGCAGCTGGTCGTTTTCGGCGGACTTGTATTCGCGTTCGAAGGAGGCCTCGGAGTCCGTGACCTTCTGGAGCTGGGTGCGGAGGTCGGCGATGGCTTGGTTGATGTTGCGGCCGATCTGCTGGTCGAGGACGTCGAGCGCGTTGGCGAGGTCGATCATCTTCGGGTGGCGCTCGAGGTAGCGTTCGCTGAGGATGGATTGCTGCTTGCTGAGCTCGGCGCGCTGCTGCTTGAGGGCGGGAATGGTGCCGTAGGTGGCGATGTAGGAGACCTCGAGGAGGTTGCCGCCCTCGCCCTGGATGCGCTCGATCTGCTGGAGGAGCACCTGGAGGTTGAGGCGCTCGAGGCGGACGGTGGTGAGGGCGGCGTTGATCGAGCGGAGGCGGTCGGCGACAATGTCGACGCTGGCGGAGAGGGAGACGAGGTTGTTGCGGCGCTTGTATTCCTGGAGGCGCGTTTCGGCGGCCTCGGATTCGAGGCGGAGCTCCTCGGCGCGGCTGCGGAGATATTCGACGGCGAACTCGTTTTTGCCGCCGACGTTCTCGATCAGGTAGTTGATGAACTGCCGGGTGTAGCGGTTGGCGACGATGGCGGCGCCCTCGGGATCGCGGTTCTGCACCGTGATGGTGATGAGGAAGCTGTTGCGGAGGTTGCCGATGAGGACGTTGCCGACGAGGCCGGCGGCGGGCGGCGGGGTGGCGCCTTCGGCGGCGTCCTTCAGGTAGGGGCGCTGCAGGATCTTCACCTCCTCGGGCGTGAGGGATTGGACGACGGAGGTGCGGAGGCGGCCGCTCTCGAGGATGCGGAGGTAGGTGTTGAGGTCGACCTCCGAGCGGACGGAGGCGTCGACGACCTGCTCGTTGAGGACGACGCGCTCGGGGCGCTCGAACTGCATTGTCGCGGTGGCGCTATACATCGGCGTCTCGCGCGCCTTCCAGTAGCCGAAGGAGAGCGAGACAAGCAGCGCGACCGGCAGCGCGATCCAGAGGCGCTCGCGCAGGATGATGACGTAGTCGCGGAACGTCCGGCGCTCGACGACGTGTTCCTCGTTGCTGTGGAGCGAGGAGGACGACTTCGGCGGAGTCGGGGGTGCGGAGAGCGGCGAGGACATGGAGCGAGGTCAGATCAGGCGTTCGGGGACGAAGACGATATCACCGGGGAGAAGGAGGATGTTGGATTCGGCGATCTTGGGGTCATTGCGGCGGCCCTTGATGATGCTTTCGACGTTGACGGTGAAGGTCTGGGTGGTGCCGTCGGGCAGGGTGCGGCGCACGGTGACGGAGTTGCCTTTGGCGATGTCGTTCAGGCCGCCGGCCTTGGTGACGAGTTCCTCGACGGTGAAGGTGGATTCATTGGGCAGGGAATAGCGGCCCGGGCTGCGGACCTGGCCGTGGATGGAGACTTCGCGGGGCGCATACTCTTCTACGCTCAGGGTGACCTGAGGGTTGCGCAGGTAGCGATTGTCGCGGTAGGCGCGCTGGATGGCGTCCTGTGCCTCGGTGACGGTCAGGCCGCCGATGGAGATCTCGCCGAGGAGAGGGAGGTTGATCATGCCGCGCGCATCGATGCGCACGACGCTGGTGAGGTCGTCCTCCTGATAGACGGCGACGCGGACGCGGTCGGCGAGTTGGAGGCGGTGCACGTAGGCTTTTTTCGCGTCGGCGGGGTTGCCGCTCTGCGCGAGCGCGGCGGCAGGGGAAAGGAACAGGAGGACGACGAGACCGGCGAGGAGGAGGCGGGAGAGGTGCATGGCGGTCAGAAGCGGGTGGCGAGATCGAGGGAGTAGCCGTGGCGTTCGAAGTCGGACAGGCTGACGGTCGACCAGTTCTTCAGATAATTCACGGAGGCGGAGACGCGGAAATGCTCGTTGAAGGCAAAGGCCGCGGAGAGGTCGGCGGAAACGAATTCGTCCTGTCGTCCGACCTGCGTGCCGCCGAGGAATTTGTTGCGACCGTAACCGAGGCTGGCGTCGGTGGACAGGCGCCGGGTGAAAATGTAGGCTGTGCGGAGCAGCGCGGAGAAGGTGTCGACGGAGACGCCGGTGGCGGTGGTGGTGAAGTCGCGGGCGAGGGTGCCGGTGAAGGAGAGCTTGCGCGTGACGTTCCAGACGGTGGAGGCGCTGAGGCTGGCCTGCCCGAAGGTCTCGCCGGTGCTGTCGATCTCGCGCACCTGATAGCCGGCGCGGACCATGCCCTTGAGTTTGGCGAGCAGGGCACCGTCGACGCCGAACGAGAAATTGTGGTCGGTCGTCGTGCTGAGGTCGGTGTCGCCGACGCGGATGCGGTAGCTGGCGAAGAGGTCGAGCTTGCTGGTGAAGACGTAGAACAGGTCGAGCGACTGGGCGTAATCGGTGTAGTTCAGGAGCTGGGTGGTGTCGGCGTAGCTGCGTTTGAGGTAGGAACTGCTCGAGGTGAGGTAGAACTTGTCGTTGACCGGATACTTGATGTTGAGCCCGACGGGGAAATTCCACGACTGCGTGCGGAGGTTGACGGCGCTGTCGGCGCGGGAGCTGCGGAACGCGTTGATGGTGAGCGCACCGGTGGTGCGGCCGGTGGTCTTGTTCAGCTCGAGGTAAAACGTCGGGTTCCAGGCGGACTGGTCGGAAAATTCGGCGAACTTCTGGAAGTCGAGCACGGCGCGGGCGTTGACGGCGATGATGCCGGCGCGGCGCTTGAGCTCGGCACCGACGCTCGTGCTGAAGACGTAGTCTCCCTGCGCCGCGGCTCCGGCGAAGACGTTGGAGTCATACGACAGCGAGGCGTGGCCGAAGACGAAGATCTGGTTCCGCGTCCCGTCGATGTTGAGCAATGCGAAAACGCTCTGCTGCGGGAACAGCAGAGCGAGGACGCAGAGTCCGACGGGGAGGAGTTTCAGGCGGGGCGCGGGCAAGGGGGCGGGTGAGGACGGTGGCGGGTCATTCGCCGCCGGGAACGATGCGGTCCGGGCTGACGGTGATGTTGGTGGGCGGGGCCGTGGGAGTCGTGGGCACGGCGACGATTTCGTCATCCGGGCTGTCGGGGGCGGCGGGCGCATCGGCCGGCGCTTCCTGCTCGCTGCCCTCGAGGCCCTGCTCGGCCTTCTTCTCGATCATCTCGAACGAGACGGTCTTCTTGGCGTTGCAGGCGATGTTCACCTTCTCGTCGAGGTTGGCGGCGGTCGAACGGTCGATGGGCCCGACGGTGATGCTCGGGGGCTGGCCGGGCGGGCCGGGGCGGATCACGGCCTGTTCGCCGGACCGGAGCAGCGTGCCGCCGACGTCGCGCGTGCCGCCGCGCACCGTGGCGTCGCCCTCGACCATGTAGACGATGGTCTCGTTTTCGTTCGTCTTGATGGAGAGCTTGCCGCCGCGGATGTTCACCGAGGCGTGGGGGGTCGCGTAGTTCATCGTCGAACCCGAGACGAGCTGGCCCGTGCAGATGCCGATCTGCCCGCGGGCGACGAACACGTCCGACTGCGAGATCGACGGCTCGACTTCGGGCGTGGCGTTGCGGTCGGGCCGGAAGGGCTCCTGCACAAAGCGGTCGATCTCCACGCGCGTGTCCTCGTCGACATACATTCCCGTGCCGTTCGAATAGACGAAGGCCTGGCGCGAATCCGCCTTGGTCTCGATCACGGTGCCGGGGGCGTCAAACGCGGTCGACTGCTTGGGCGAATACGTGCGGCCCTCCGCCGTGATCTGCCCCTCGCCGGTCGTCTCGGCCAGGTAAAGCTTGCTCGTGGGGCCCTTCTTTTTGCCGAGTTGACGTTGGGCATGGATACCCGGCACGGCGACGAACGCGACAGTGGCGAGCGCGAGCAGGCAGCGGCAAAATGTTTTCATGACGGAATCAGGTGAGCGGGCGATGGTTCCCCAATCGGGCTCAACAAAATAGGGGAATAACCCTATTTCAAGTCTTATTCCGCAAGAAATGCCTGCGTAAGCGATTATTGAACAAGCAGGTTCAAGAGCTTGCCGCGGACGTAGATGGTGCGTTTCAGCGTTTTTCCGGCGAGGTGGGGCGAGACCTTGGGATGATCTTGGGCAATCCGAACCAACTGCTCCTCGGTCACGTCGACGGGCACCTGGGTGTCGCCGCGGTGTTTGCCGTTCACCTGGAACACCACCGTGATCGTCGTCGCGACGAGCTTTGCCGGATCGTAGGCGGGCCACGCGGCGCCCATCGCGGAGCCGGTTTCGCCGAGGCGCGTCCACAGCTCCTCCGCGAAATGCGGCGCGAAGGGCGCGAGCAATTTCAGGAAGTCGAGCGCGACGCCGCGCGGAAGCGCGGGCTCTTTGGCGAGCGCATTGAGGAGGATCATCAACTGCGAGATCGCGGTGTTGAAGCGCAGGCCCTCGATGTCCTCGCCGACCTTCTTGATCGTCTCGTGCAGGAGCTTGTCGGTCTCGGCCGTGAGCGCGCCGGACGCGACGATGCGCGGGTTGACCGCGCCGGTCTCGCCGATGCACTCGCGCCAGAACTTGCGGAGGAAACGGTGCACGCCCTCGATGCCCTTCGGATTCCAGGGCTTCATCGCCTCGAGCGGCCCGAGGAACATCAGGTAGAGACGCAGCGTGTCGGCGCCGTAACTGCGGATGATGTCGTCGGGGTTGACGACGTTGCCGCGGCTCTTGGACATCTTGACGCCGTCCTCGCCGAGGATGATGCCTTGGTGGAAGAGTTTCTTGAACGGCTCGCTCTGCGGCACGACGCCGAGGTCGAACAGCACCTTGTGCCAGAAGCGCGCGTAAAGCAGGTGCAACACCGCGTGCTCTGCGCCGCCGACGTAGAGATCGGGCACGCCCCAATAGCCGAGCGCGTCGCCGCCCGCGAGGGCGTCGGGGTTCCGCGGGTCGAGATAGCGCAGGTAATACCAGCACGAGCCCGCCCACTGCGGCATGGTGTTCGTCTCGCGTCGCGCGCGCACCCAGGCCTCGCCGGCGGGGCGCGGCTGCGTCGCGGACACGGCCTCGCCGGTCTGCGCGTTGAACCAGATCTCCAGCCACTCCGTGACGTTGGCCAGCGGGCTCTCGCCCGTGCCGCTCGGCAGATACGATTGCACGTCGGGCAACTGCAAAGGCAGCGCCGCGGCGGGGAGCGGGAGCGCGAATTGCGTGACGCCGTTCTCCACGAACGTCACCGGTTGCGCGGGCAGGTCGGAGCGCAGCTTCGCGGCGCGCGCGTAATCGGCCTCGCTCACCCACACGATCGGGAACGGTTCGCCCCAGTAACGCTGACGCGAGAAGAGCCAGTCGCGGAGCTTGTAGTTGATCGTGGCCTTGCCGATGCCGCGCGCGGCGAGGTCGGCGGTGATCTTTTTCTTCGCCTCGGCCCAATCGAGGCCGTCGTAGCCGGGAGAGTTGATGAGCTGGCCGTCGCCCGTGTAGGGCAGCGTGTCGCTGCCGTCGGCCGCGGCGATGACGCGCGGGATCGGGAGCTGGTATTTCTGCGCGAACTCGTAGTCGCGCTCGTCGTGGGCCGGCACGGCCATGATGGCGCCGGTGCCGTAGGCCATGAGCACGTAGTCGGCGATCCAGATGGGCACGCGCGCGCCGTTGACGGGATTGATGGCGTAGCTGCCGGTGAAGACGCCGGTCTTTTCCTTCGCCGCGTCGGACATGCGGTCGACGTCGCTCTTCGACGCCGTGGCCTTGCGGTAGGCGTCGACGACCTCGCGCTGCGCGGCGGTCGTGAGCCCGGGCACGAGCGGGTGCTCGGGCGCGAGCACCATGTAGGTGCAGCCGAAGAGCGTGTCGGGACGCGTCGTGAAAATCTTCAGCTCGCCGAGCGCGGCGTTCTCCAGTTGGAAGACCACCTCGGCGCCTTCGCTGCGGCCGATCCAAGCCTCCTGCATGCGCTTGGTGGAGTCGGGCCAGTCGACGTCCTTCAAACCGTCGAGCAGCTGCTCGGCGTAGGCGGTGATGCGGAGGACCCACTGGCGGAGATTTTTGCGTTCGACCGGGAAGCCGCCGACCTCGCTCTTGCCGTCGACGACCTCCTCGTTGGCGAGCACGGTGCGCAGCTCCGGGCACCACCACACGGGGCGCTCGTCGACGTAGGCGAGGCCGCGCTGGAAGAGCTGCAGGAAGATCCACTGCGTCCACCGGAAGTAGGTCGGGTCGGTCGTGTCGACCTCGCGGTCCCAATCGTAGGAGAAGCCGAGCGCTTTGATCTGCCGGCGGAAGTTCGTGATGTTGTTCTGCGTGTTGGAGGCCGGATGCGTGCCGGTCTTCACCGCGTGCTGCTCGGCCGGCAGGCCGAACGCGTCCCAGCCGATCGGGTGGAGGACGTTGAAGCCCTTCGCGCGCTTGTAGCGGGCGAGGATGTCCGTCGCCGTGTAACCCTCGGGGTGCCCGATGTGCAGGCCCGCGCCGGACGGGTAGGGGAACATGTCGAGCACGTAGAATTTCGGCTTCGCGGAGCCATTCTCGGCTCGAAACGGGCGGGTCTGCTCCCAGATTGCCTGCCAATGCGGCTCAATCTTGAGAAAGTCGTAGTCTGTGCAATCAGTGGGCTTCACGTGAAATCCGTCACTTTGCGGCCTGCTCTCCGACCGTCAACCCTCCTGAATGGCATCCTCCTCGGTGCGGCGCTCTGCCTCGCCGCCGCCGTCCCGGCGCAGGCCGCCGTCAGCCGCGGCTTCAACCGCCTGCTCGACGCCGTCGTGCGCATCGACGTGCGCGAACTGGCCTTCGAGGAGGGCGCGCGGCGCCTGACCAGCGGCATCGGCTCCGGCGTCATCATCGGCAAGGACGGCCTCATCCTCACCAACGCCCACGTCGTCAGCCCGCGCGCCGTCGAGATCTCCGTCACGCTCTCCAGTCTCGAACGCGTCGGCGCCACGCTGGTCGGTTGGGACCACTGGACCGACCTCGCCGTCATCCGGCTCAACCTCGACGAGGTCAAGTCGCGCAACCTCTCCTTCGCGCACGCGGAGTTCGGCGATTCCGAAAAACTGTTCCCGGGCCAGACCGTCTATGCCGTCGGCACGCCGCACGGTCTCACGCGCACCGTCACGCGCGGCATCATCTCGAACCATCGCCGCTACTTCGAGGACTCGCGCGCCGTGCGCGGTTACGAGACCGGCTCGTTCAACACCTGGCTCCAGACCGACGCCGCGATCAACCCCGGCAACAGCGGCGGACCGCTCGTGACCGAGGACGGACGCGTCGTCGGCATCAACTCCCGCAGCTACATCGGCGCCGACAACCTCAGCTTCGCCATCCCGTCGACCGTCGCTCGCCGCGTGGCCGACACGCTCGTGCGCGAGGGCCGCGTCACGCGCAGCTACCTCGGCCTGCGCCCGCGCGACATGCAGGATTTCGAGTCGTTCTACGCGCTCGCGGCCAACACCGGCCTGCTGGTCGACAGCGTCGACGTCGGCTCGCCCGCCGCCGCCGCCGGCCTGCGTCCGGGCGACATCGTGCTCGCGCTCAACGGCGAGAAAGTCGACGGCCGTTTCCCTGAGTTGCTGCCGCCGATCCAGAACCGCATCGCCAGCCTGCCCGTCGGCTCGACCGTCCGCCTCTCCGTCAAGCGCGGCGGCCAGACGCTCGAGCTCAGCGCCGTGACCGAACGCCTCGAAAGCCGCGTCGGCGAGGAATGGGCCTTCGAAAAATGGGGCCTGAGCGTGCGCGAGGTGTCGCGCAGTTTCGCGCGCGAGAACCAGCTGCCCGACGCCAACGGCCTGCTCGTCATCGGCGTGCAACCCGGCTTCCCCGCCGCCGTCGCCGGACTCGCGCGCGGCGACATCCTCACGAAGGCCGGTGGCGAGACCATTGACGGACTCGAGCTGCTCAAGTCACTCTACGCCGCTTACGAGGCCAAGCCCGAGCCCGTGCTCGTCGAGGCCCAGCGCAACCGCCGCATCACGCTCTACGTCCTGAAACCATGATTTCCCTCCGCCGCGCGCTCGCGCCGCTCCTCGCTTTTCTTCTCTCCGTTGCGGCAGCCGCCGCCGAGATCGCCGACCTTCTGCCCGAGCGGCTCGCCTCGGTCGTCGCGATCGAGTTCACGATCCAGACCGAGATCGACCGCCGCCAGATCGTCGTCAGCGGTTCCGTGATCGACGCCGACGGCACGATCCTGATGCCCGGCACCGCGCTCCCGCCGGGCTACGCGCCGGATCAGTTGCGCGACTTCAAGCTCTACCGCGCCGCCTCCTCGGACTCGTCGCCGGCGACCTACCTTGGCGTCGATCCGCTGACCGGGTTTCATTTTGTGCGCGCCAACGACGCCGCGGTGCGCGCCGCGCTGCGCCCGATCACGGCCTACGCCACCGCGCCCGCGCCGCGTCTCGGCGAGGAACTCTGGGGCATCGGCCTGCGCGGCAAGGACGAGGATTTCATGCCCTACGCGCTCAGCGGCCGCGTCGCGATCGTCACGCGCCTGCCCAACGCCACCGCCATCGCGCAACACGACCTCGCCGCGCCGGGTCTGCCGGTCTTCGACGCCGCGGGCCGGCTGGCGGGCCTCGCGCTGAATTCGTTCGGCCAGAATTTCCTCCTCTTCTCGCGCAACCAGCACGGCAACCCGGTCATGCTCGTTAACGCCGAGGAGAGCAGCGTCGTGCTGCTCGCGGGCGAGTTGCTGCCGTTCCTGCGCCGCGTGCCGACGAACCTCGCCGGCCGACCCATCGCGTGGGTCGGCATCGCGGGCCTGCAACCGGTCGATCCCGAGGTCGCGAAGCTGCTCAAGCTCGACGGCCGCCCCGGCCTCGTGGTCAGCGATCTGATCGAGGGCGGACCTGCCGCGCAGGCGGGGTTGCAGGACCGCGACATCCTGCTCGCCGTCGACGGACAACCCTTGCCGCGCCTGAAGCCCGACCGCGTCGTCGTCGGTTGGTTCGGCCAGGAAATCCTCCACCGCGCGCCGGGCGACCAAGTCACGCTCACGATTTTGCGCGGCACGGCGCAACAGGACGTCGTGCTCACCATCGCCGACGAACCGAAGACCGTGCGCGAGGCGGGCCGGCGCTACTTCGACCGGCTCGGTCTCACGGCGCGCGAGTTTCTCGTCGCCGACCGCATGTTGCATCGCGCCACGGCCGGCGAGGAGGCCGGGGTCGTCGCCCATTTCGTCAAGCCCAACAGCCCCGTCGCCGTCGCCGGTCTGCGGCCCGACGACTGGATCCGTGAGATCGACGGCGTCGAGGTGCGCGACTTCGCCGACGCGACGGAGAAGCTCGCCGCCATCGAGGCCGACGCGAAGCGCGCGGAATTCGTGTTGCTCACGCGGCGCGGCGGAGAGACGCAGGTGCTGCGCGTTAAGCTCAACTGACATGTTCACCGGAATCATCGAGGAAGTCGGCCAAGTCGTCTCGTTCGCCCGCGGCGACGCGGCGTGGTCGCTGCAGGTCGCCGCGCGCGTCGTGCCGGCGGACGTGAAGCTCGGCGACAGCGTCGCCGTCAACGGCTGCTGCCTCACCGTCGTGCGCCACGACGCGGGCCACCTGTGGTTCGACGTGCTCGAGGAGACGCGCCGGCTGACGAGCTTCAGCGAACTCCGGCCCGGCTCCGCCGTGAACCTCGAGCGCAGCCTCCAGCCCGCGGGGCGCATGGGCGGACACTTCGTCACCGGCCACGTCGACGCGCTCGGACGCGTCGAGGTCTTCGAGCCGCGCGGCAAGGATCACTATCTCAAGGTCAGCGTGCCGGCCGGACTCGGCCGTTATCTCGTCTACAAGGGCAGCATCGCGCTCGACGGCATTTCGCTCACGGTCGCCGAAACCGAGGGCGACACGCTCGCGGTGTGGTTGATCCCGCACACGCTGGCGGCGACGAATCTCCGCGAGAAGCAGCCCGGCAGCGGCATCAACCTCGAGTTCGATCTGCTCGCCAAATACGTCGAGAAACTCACCGCCTCCCGCTGACCGATGAACGTCCGCGAACATCTCCTCGCGCTCAATGACGAGCTCAAGCGCCTGAAAGGCGAGGGGAGTCGCGCGGTGTCGGTTTCCGACGGCAGCCTCGCCGGCTTGCGCGCCGCCGTGGAGCACGCGCGCGCCGAGGTCGCGGCCTTGAACGGCGGCGCCGCCGTGAACGTTGCGACCGAGTCGATTGCAGCGCCGGCACCAGTCGTCGAGCGGGCGACGAGCGTGAGCGAACCCGCGTCCGCGCCATTTGTCCTGCCCGTGCCGCCGCCCGCGCCCAAAGCGGCGCGCGCCCCCGCACCGTCGCTCGGGCCGACGCCGGTGGTCGAGTTGCCCGCCGGCTCGAAGCGCCAGCGCTGGGAGGCGTTGCGCGCGCGCGTGCTCGGCGATCCGGTCTGCGCGGCGCAGGTCTATCCGGGCAAGAAGATCGTCTTCGGCGTCGGCGACATCGATGCGCGCATCATGTTCATCGGCGAGGCGCCGGGCGCGGACGAAGAGGAGCAGGGCGAGCCGTTCGTCGGCCGCGCCGGGCAGTTGCTCAACCGCATGATCAAGGCGATGGGCCTTGCGCGGGAGCAGGTTTACATCGGCAACATTCTCAACTGGCGGCCCGCGATGGGCACGCGCAGTGCCGATGGTTTCCAGACCGGCAACCGCCCGCCGACGGCGGAGGAGATGGCGTATTGCCTGCCGTTCATCCGCGCGCAGATCGACGTCATCCAGCCGCGCGTGCTCGTCGCGCTCGGCAAGACCGCCGTCGACGGCCTGCTCGGTGCGGAGCGTTTCAAGACGATGGGCGCGGCGCGCGGCGCGTGGCACGACTACGCCGGCATGCCGCTGCGGGCGACGTATCACCCGTCGTATCTGCTGCGGCAGGAGGGCCTGAAGACCGAGACCGCGCGCAAGATCAAGCGCGAGGCCTGGGAGGATTTGCTCGCCGTGATGGAGCGCGCCGAAATGCCGATCAACGAGAAGCAGCGCGGCTATTTCCTGAAGTGAGGCGGATGCCCGCGCGGCTCAGCGCACGTTCGCGTAGGCGCTGACGACAATCTCGGCGCCGTTGGCGGCGGTGCCTTTGAAGCGAAGCGCGGCGTTCGCGACGACATCGGTGCGCTTTGGCGCGACGTGCAGGCGGTAATGTCTTCCGCGCTCGACGGTCTCGCGGCGCACGGCGAACGCGTCGTTGGTCGCGAAGGTCTCGGTGAAATCGATGCGCACGCCGTCGGCGACGCGCACGTCGACGGTTTGTTCGCTGATCGCTGCGCCGAGCGGCCACTCGAGCTGGCGCGGCGTGACGAGCGCGGGTTCGGCGACCTCGATCGCGACGCTGAGTTTCTGCGGTGGGCCGTCGTCGGTCACGACCGTCACGGCGCGCTGGTAGAGACCGTAGCGGTCGCCGACCGTGAAGCGCGCGGTGATGAGGCCGGCTTCGCCGGGTTGGTAAGTGGTTTTGTCCGTCGCGGCGGCGAGGCAGTCGCAGTTGGTCTGCACGCTGCGGATGGTGACGGGCTTGTCGCCGGTGTTGCGGAAGGCGAAGGCGACATCGAGCGTCGTCTGCAACGGCGCGGTCGTGCCCGTGAAGGATTGCGAAACCCAGTGCAGCGCGGCGTTGCCCGACGCGGGCATGAGGCTCAGCGCGACCGCGAGCAGGGCGGAGGGCAGGGGACGCATGGTCAGCGAATGCGCGCCGCCTCGAGCGCCGCTTGCACCCGGGCGTATTCGCGCTGGAGCTCCGCGAGGCAGGCGGCGGCGGTCGCGAGGTCGGCCTGGCGGGCGGCGTGTTCGATCGCGAGGGCGACGCGCGCGAGCGGATCGGCGCCGAAATTGCCGGCGCTGCCCTTGATGCTGTGCGCCGCGCGCATTACTGCGGCCGCGTCGCCCTGCGCCAGCCCGGCGGAAATCTCCGCCATGCGGCCGGGGGTGTCGGCGAGAAAAATATCGATCAGTTCGTTGAAAAACTGGCCACCATCCTCCGGCGACACCGCCTGCAGGGCGGCGAGCGCTTCGGGGTTCAACGCGGGTTCGTCCGACATGGTTGGGAGTGTCGACCCATACCAGCGCTGGACCGGGAGTTACGCAAGCGCGATGCCGCTGGCAAAAGTGACGTATCATAAAATCCAGATATGTTGATAATCTACTTGCCGGACCGGGGTTCGCGGCCTTTCTTGGGCGCTTATGGCAAATACCTTTGTGTTCTCCTCCGAGTCGGTGGGCGAAGGCCACCCCGACAAAGTCGCCGATCTCATTTCGGACAGCGTCCTCGACGCCTGCCTGAAACTCGACCGCACCAGCCGCGTGGCGTGCGAGACGTTCGTGAAGTCGAACATCGTCGTCGTCGGCGGCGAGATCACCATCCCGAAGCTGCAGGACCCGAAGAAGGGCACGACGAAGCCGCTCGAGGAAGCCATCAACCTCGGCAAGATCATCCGCGACGCCATCCGCGAGATCGGCTACGTGAATGACGACGACGTGTTTCACGCCGACAAGGTTTTCATCAACAATTACCTCACCGCGCAGTCGCCTGACATCGCCCAGGGCGTCGACGCCAAGAAGGCCGAGGGCAAGAAGACCGCCGAGCAGGGCGCGGGCGACCAAGGCATCATGTTCGGCTACGCGTGCAACGAGACGCCCGAGCTGATGCCGACGCCGATCATGTTCGCCCACCGCCTCGGCCGCGAGCTGACCAAGGTCCGCAAGTCCGGCGCCGTGAACTGGCTCCGCCCCGATGCGAAGACCCAGGTCTCCGTCCGCTACCAGAACGACAAGCCCGTCGAAGTCGTGAACGTCGTCATCTCCACGCAGCACACCGCCGACGTGAAGCACGCGACGATCGAGAAGTTCCTCATCGATAACGTCGTCAAGAAGGTCATCGACCCGCAGCTCCTGACGAAGAACACCGAGTATCTCATCAACCCGACCGGCCGCTTCGTCATCGGCGGCCCGCAGGGCGATTCCGGCCTCACCGGCCGCAAGATCATCGTCGACACCTACGGCGGCTGGGGCCGCCACGGCGGCGGCGCCTTCTCGGGCAAGGACCCGTCCAAGGTCGACCGCTCCGCCGCCTACATGGGCCGCTGGGTCGCGAAGAACATCGTCGCCGCCGGTCTCGCCACGCACGCCGAGATCCAATTCGCCTACGCCATCGGCCACCCGAAGCCCGTCTCCGTCCGCGTCGAGACCTTCGGCACCGCCAAGCTCGGCATCTCCGACGAGCAGATCACCGATGCCGTGCAGAAGGTCTTCTCCTTCAAGCCGGCCGACATCGTCGCTCAGCTCGATCTCCTCCAACCGATCTACCGCAAGACGACCAACTACGGTCACTTCGGCAAAAAAGGCCTCCCGTGGGAGTCCACCTCCAAGGCCGCCGAACTCCGCGCCGCCATCAAGTAACCCGCGAACCACCACCGCTCCCATGTCCACCGCTGTTTCCTCCGCTCCCCGCGCCGCCGCGTCCGCCGACTTCCACGTCAAGGACCTCTCCCTCGCCGAGTGGGGCCGCAAGGAGATCCACATCGCCGAGCACGAGATGCCCGGCCTGATGTCCGTCCGCAAAAAATTCGGCCCGTCCAAGCCGCTCGCCGGCGTTCGCGTCACCGGTTCGCTGCACATGACGATCCAGACCGCCGTCCTCATCGAGACGCTGGTCGAACTCGGCGCCATCGTGCGCTGGGCCTCGTGCAATATCTTCTCCACGCAGGACCACGCCGCTGCGGCCATCGCCGCCGCCGGCGTCCCGGTCTTCGCCTGGAAGGGCGAGACGCTCGAGGAATACTGGGATTGCACCCTCAAGGCCGTCCTCAACCCGCAGGGCCAGGGCCCGCAGCTCGTCGTCGACGACGGCGGCGACGTCACGCTTCTCATCCACAAGGGCTACCAGCTCGAGCAGGGCGACAAGTGGGTCGACAGCCCCTCGTCCTCGCACGAGGAACAGGTCATCAAGAACCTCCTCAAGCGCGTCCACGCCCAGAACCCGAAGTGCTGGACCAACGTCGTGAAGGACTGGCGCGGCGTCTCCGAGGAGACCACCACCGGCGTCCACCGCCTCTACCAGATGCTCGAGAAGGGCCAGCTGCTCGTCCCGGCCATCAACGTCAACGACTCGGTCACGAAGTCGAAGTTCGACAACCTCTACGGCTGCCGCGAGTCGCTCGCCGACGGCCTCAAGCGCGCCACCGACGTCATGATCGCCGGCAAGGTCGCCTGCGTCTGCGGCTACGGCGACGTCGGCAAGGGCTCCGCCCACTCGCTCCGCGGCTTCGGCGCGCGCGTCATCGTCACCGAGATCGACCCCATCAACGCCCTGCAGGCCGCGATGGAGGGCTTCGAGGTCAACACCATCGAGTCCACCCTCGGCACCGCCGACATCTACGTCACCACCACCGGCAACGTCGACATCATCACGCTCGACCACATGCGCCGGATGAAGGACCAGGCGATCGTCTGCAACATCGGCCACTTCGACAACGAGATCCAGGTCGAGGCGCTGAACAAGTCCGACGCCAAGCGGGTCACCGTGAAGCCCCAATACGACATGTATACCTTCCCGAACGGGAAGAGCATCTACATGCTCGCCGAGGGCCGCCTCGTGAACCTCGGTTGCGCCACCGGCCACCCGTCGTTCGTCATGTCCAACTCCTTCACCAACCAGACGCTCGCCCAGCTCGACCTCTGGAAGAACAAGGACAGCTACAAGGTCGGCGTCTATCGCCTCCCGAAGCACCTCGACGAGGAAGTCGCCCGCCTGCACTTGGAAAAGATCGGCGCCAAGCTCACGAAGCTCACGCCCGACCAAGCCAAGTATCTCGGCGTCCCGGTCGAAGGCCCCTACAAGCCCGAGCACTACCGCTACTGAGCGAATTCCCCTTTCACGCCGCGGAGCAATCCGCGGCGTTTTCTTTTCCACCTCCTCCCTGAAGGGCCGAGCTCCGCGAGGCCGCAAAAGATGTAGGGCGGGGTCTCCCGACCCCGCCAACGTTCGCGCGCTGCAACCCGCTCGCGGCGGGGTCGGGAGACCTCGACCTACAAAACCAATTTACCGTCATGCCCACCCTCATCCCCCAACCCACCGTCATCGCCGCCGCCGGCAACAAGCCCAAGCTCATCGAGGAATTCTTCGGCCGCGTGAACTCGCAGACCGCCGCCGTCAGCATCGCGCGCATGCGCAGTCCCGGCGGCTGGGTCGAGCCGGGCCAGACGCCCGAGTTCGACGAATACACGGTCGTGCTCCGCGGCGAGCTCCAGGTCGCGACGCGAACCGGCACCCTCACCGTGCGCGCCGGCCAGGCCGTCCACACCGCCCCCGGCGAGTGGGTGCAATACTCCACGCCCCATCCCGACGGCGCCGAATACCTCGCCGTCTGCCTGCCGGCCTTCTCACCCGCCACCGTCCACCGCGACGCGTGAGCCGAGGAAGGCCGCTCAACTTTCGCCGTTCCAGCCCCGCCGGTGGAACGCGTTGACCTCAACGCGTTCTCGCTCGAGCGCGTTGGGGTCAACGCGCTCCACCGAGGGCAGATTATGTATTTGTGTGGCCGTATAGTGGTAGGGCGAGCCGTCCCCGCCGAGCCGCGGCTCACCGAGGACGGTTCGCCCTACCCCGAAATGAGCGGCGACCCTATTTCGGAAAACGCTGTAACGTTTAGTCAATCGGACGCGTCGCCATCTCACATCATGATCAGCAGCGGGCGAGGAAGTGAGGCGCGTTTCCGTCGTAGCAGCGCTCGTCAGAGCGCTGTTCTTCCCGCAACCTGACCCCATGTCCGCCTCCCGCTGGCTCACCTTCGATTGCTTCGGCACGCTCGTCGACTGGCACACCGGCTTCGACGCCATCCTGCGCCCGCTCGCCGGCGAGCGCACGCCCGAGCTCATCGCCGCGTATCACACCCACGAGCGCGACCTCGAACGCGAGCGCCCGCACCGCCTCTATCGCGACGTCCTCCAACAAGGCGTCCTGCGCGCCGCCGCGCAGATCGGCCTGGCCATCACGCCCGCACAAGCCGCGACCTTGCCCGAACGCTGGGACACCATGCCCGTCTTCGCCGACGTCGAGCCCGCCTTCACCGCGCTCCGCGCCGCGGGCTGGAAGCTCGCCGTGCTGACCAATTGCGACCGCGACCTCTTCGCGCGCACGCAACGCTGCTTCCGCCAGCCCTTCGACCTCTTCGTGACCGCCGAGGACGCGAAGGACTACAAGCCCTCGCTCGCACACTTCCGGTATTTCTGGCGCGTCAGCGGCGTGGAAGAGGGCCACTGGGTCCACGCCGCGTGCAGTTTCTTCCACGACATCGGCCCGGCCCGTGAAATGGGCATCCCGCGCCTCTGGATCGACCGCGACCGCACCGGCGAAGACCCGGCCGCCGCCACGCGCCGCATCCCCGCCGTCGCCGACTTACCTGCCGCTTTGGCCCAATTGGGCTTCTGAACAAAGATGCGGGGGTAGGGCGGGACCGCTGGGCCCGCCGAGATCGGCCAAGGAGAATGACACTTATTAAGTGTCATTGCTGTCGGAGCCCTTTGACGTAAGGCCGGTCTGTGACCGGCCGTTGCCGGGACGAAAGAAGAGGCCAGTCACAGACTGGCCCTACGCACGATGGCGAATGTTTCGTGGAGAGCGCGGGCGTTTCGCTTCCGTCATCGTCAGCCGGAAACGCGAAGAAAAAGTGGCGGAGGGGGAGGATTGGGTGACTGCGGCAGGGCTGCGCCCCGCGCTGCGCGCACCCCATCTCCGCTGCGCTCCGTCGAACCCCAGGGTTCTCATCCTCGAGACGCCCGTGAGCAGGCGGTCGTGCCGTCGCCTTCGGAAACGCGAAGGGAGAAAGTGGCGGAGGGGAGAGGATTCGAACCTCCGAGACCCTTTTGGGGTCTGGGTCTTTAGCAAAGACCTGCCTTAGACCACTCGGCCACCCCTCCGTCGGAGTGGAAGGCGAAAGAAAGGGCCCGCCCCGGTCGAGCGCAAGGCATTTTCCTTCGCTGCCGCCGGACGCGATTGCGGGCCCGCGGCGGCTCAGAGATTCCCGGCGTAATACCGGCGTTTCAGCACGCCGATGCAGGGCAGGTTGCGGTAGCGCTCGTTGAAATCGAGGCCGTAGCCGACGACGAACTCGTTCGGGATCTCGAAGCCGACATACTCCGCCTCGAAGGGCACGACGCGGCGCGCCTTCTTGTCGAGCAGCACGCAGGTGCGCACGGACGCGGCCTTCTTCGCCAGCAGCAACTCGTGCACGGCGGAGAGCGTGTTGCCGGTGTCGAGGATGTCGTCGACGAGCAGCACGTGCTGGCCGGCGATGTCGAGCTTCAGGTTGTCGACGATCACGGGCTTGCCGGTCGCGGCCGTGCCGGCGTGGTAGCTCGAGGCGCGCACGCAATCGAGCCGCAGCGGCGAGCGCAGCTGGCGGAGCAGGTCGGCGGTGAAGATGATGGCGCCGTTGACGATGGCGATGACCGTGAGGTCCTTGCCGCGGTAGGCGCGGTTGATCTCGTCGGCCAGGGCGGCCACGCGGCGCCGGATGGCGGCTTCGCTGACGAGGATGTGGTCGAGGTGCTTGAGTTCCCTGAGGGGTTTCCGCGCGGTGGCCATGGGCGCTTGTCTAAGTCGGAAAGCCCGCTCCTTGGCAACTGTTACAAAGCTCCCGCGGGCGGCTTTCTTTTTGACTTCGCCGGAAGCGGCCGGTTGCCTGCCGCCCACGCGCGCCCACCGATGATTTCGATCCAGGTTCAGCAACTGACCAAACGTTTCGGCAATGTCGTCGCGCTGCACGGACTCGACCTGACGATCCGCCCCGGCGAGTTGTTCTTCCTCCTCGGTCCGAGCGGTTGCGGCAAGACGACCCTCCTCCGCAGCCTCGCCGGCTTCTACATCCCGGAGGAGGGCAAGATCCTCTTCGGCGATGAGGACGTCACCCGCCTCGAGCCGCACAAGCGGAATACCGGCATGATGTTCCAGAGCTACGCGCTCTGGCCGCACATGACCGTGGCCGAGAACGTCGCCTTCGGCCTCCACGAGCGCAAGGTGCCGGCCGCCGAGATCAAGAGGCGCGTCGACGAGGCCCTCGCCTCGGTGCGCATGGAGAAATACGCCGACCGCAAGCCCAACATGCTCTCCGGCGGCCAGCAGCAGCGCATCGCGCTCGCCCGCGCCCTCGTCATCCGCCCGCGCTGCCTGCTCCTCGACGAACCGCTTTCCAACCTCGACGCCAAGCTCCGCCTCGAGATGCGCACCGAGATCCGCCGCGTCTGCAAGGAGTTCAAGCTCACGACCGTCTACGTCACGCACGACCAGAAGGAGGCGCTCTCCATCGCCGACCGCATGGCCATCCTCGATCACGGCTACATCCTCCAAGTCGGCACGCCGCGCGAGGTCTACAAGCGCCCGACGCGCAAGATCGTCGCCAACTTCATCGGCGAGACCGATTTCATCCCCGGCAAGATCAGCGGCATCGTCGGCGAATACGTCACCGTCGAGACCCCCGTCGGCCGCTTCGACGGCATCTTCGGCGACCCGAGCAAACCCGCCACCGTCGGCGCCGAGGTGACCGTCTCCATCCGCCCCGAATGCTGGGAGCTCCACCGCGATCCCGAGCAGCGCAACGTCGTGCGCGGCCGCATCGGTGACTCCATCTACCTCGGCGAGGTCGCGCAGTATGATTTTGTGACGTCGAACAACGGCACCAAGCTGAAGATCTTCGAGCGCAACCCGCGCTTCGTCGACGGCTCCGCCCGCGGCGAACTCTACGCCACCGTTGCGCCCGAGGATGTCGTCGTCCTGACCGACTGAGCGCCGCCGGACGATGAAGCGTTACCTCATCATCGCGGCCCTGATCACCGTCGTGGCGCTGCCGTTCGCGCTGCGGACCAAGCACACGACCTTCGGCAAGGCCGACGACACCGTCGTCATCATCACGCCGCACAACGAGGCCATCCGCTCCGAATACGCGCAGGGCTTCGCCGAGTGGTATCGCGCCCGCACGGGCCGCACCGTCAACATCGACTGGCGTGTCATCGGCGGCACGAGCGAGATCACGCGCTTCCTCGAGTCGGAATACATCTCCTCCTTCCAGAACTACTGGACCAAGACGCTCGGCAAGCCTTGGAGCCTCGATGTGCAGGCCGCCTTCACCAACCACCGCCTTCCGAAGGACGCGCCCGCGATCGCCCACGAGGCGCGGCAGGCCTTCCTGCTCTCCGACGTCGGCTCCGGCATCGACGTGTTCTTCGGCGGCGGCACCTTCGACTTCATCCGCCAAGCCAACGCCGGCCGCATCGTCGACTCCGGCCTGATGGCGAAGCACCCGGAGTGGTTCAACGACGACGTCATCCCCGCCGAATTCACCGGCGAGCCCTACCTCGACAAGCAGGGCCGCTGGATCGGCGCCGTGCTCAGCAGCTACGGCATGCTCTACAACTTCGACTCGCTCCGCCGCCTCGGCATCGCGCAACCCCCGCGGCAGTGGGACGACATCGCCGACCCGCGCTACGAGGGCGAAGTCGCGCTCTGCGATCCGACCAAGAGCAGCTCCATCGCCAAGGCCTTCGAAAACGTCATCCAGCAAAACATCTACCGCGAGTGGGACCGACTCGAGCGCGAGAGCGGCCGCCCGCGCGCCGAACTCGAGGCCGAGGCCGTGCGCCGCGGCTGGGAACGCGGCTTGAGTCTGCTCCAGCGCATCGGCGCCAACGCCCGCTACTTCACCGACTCCTCGCAGAAGCCGCCGATCGACGTCATGCACGGCAACTCCGCCGTCGGCATGTGCATCGACTTCTACGGCCGCTATCAGGAGGAAAGCGCCAGCCAGCGCAGCGGCCAGAAGCGCCTCGGCTATTTCTCGCCGCCCGACGGCACCGTGCTTTCGCCCGACCCGATCGCCCTCATGCGCGGTGCGCCCAACCGCGAGGTCGGCGTCGCCTTCCTCGAATACGTCCTCTCGATGGACGGCCAGAAGCTCTGGAACTTCCAGGTCGGCACCGAGGGTGGTCCGAAGCGCTTCGCCCTGCGCCGGCTGCCGATCCGCCGCGACTTCTACGCGACCGAAAGTTTCCGCCCCCACCGCTCTGATCCCGACGAGAATCCCTACGGCGGCGCCAATCCGCTGATCTACAACCAGCGGTGGACGAGCGGCGACACGTTCCGGGCGATGGCCTTCGTCATCCGCGTCATGTGCCTCGACACGCACCCCGAGCTCGTCCGCGCCTGGCGCGAGATCATCGCCGCCGGCATGCCCGCCGACGCGCTCGCCGTGATGAGCGACCTCTCCGCCGTCAGCTACGACAACGTGCAGGGCCGCATCCGCCAGGCGCTGACCTCGAAGAACAAGGTCGACGAGATCCGCATGGCCAACGAGCTCGCGAACAATTTCCGCCGCCAATACGAACGCGCCGCCGAGATGGCCCGCGCGCAGAGGAAGTAGGGCCGGCTTCAGCCGGCCCAAGAACGCCGCCGGGTAGGGCGCGGACTCCGTCCGCGCCGCACCCAACTCCCGTCCACGGGAACACAGTTCGGGAATCTTGACTGCTCACGGGCCTGCGCCGCGCCTCATGTCGGTTTTTCACCACGGATTGCACGGATCATACGGATGAAGGAATCGAATCACTCGCCAGGCGGGATTTTCGCGCGGATTGATCCGTGTCATCCGTGCAATCCGTGGCTCCTCTCTGTTCCTCCGCGTGCCTCAGCCTAGGCCGGCTGAAGCCGGCCCTGCTCACCACGCGGCGATGGTCGCGTTGAAGGTGGGTTGGTCGGCGGCCTTGTAGAAGGCGGAGCCGGCGACGAAGGTGTCGGCTCCGGCGGCGCGGCATTCCTGGCCGGTCGCGAGGTCGACGCCGCCGTCGACTTCGAGGCGGAAATTCAGGCCGAGCTCCTTTCGCCACGCGGCGATCTGCGCGATTTTCGGGAGCATGTCGCGCCGGAAGGGCTGGCCGCCGAAACCGGGCTGCACCGTCATCACGAGCACGAGGTCGACCTGCGCGAGGAGGTGGCGGATGCTCTCGGCGGGCGTGCCGGGGTTGAGCACGATGCCGTTCTGGCAACCGAGCGCGCGGATGCGGGCGAGGGCGGCGGCGTGGTCGTAGGCGGGTTCGATGTGGATGCTGATGAGATCGGCGCCGGCCTTGGCGAAGGCTTCGAGGTAACGGTGCGGCTCGGCGAGCATCAGGTGGGTGTCGAAAAAGGTCTTCACGCCGGCACGGCGCAGGGCGGCGAGCGTCTCGGGGCCGAAGGTGAGGTTCGGCACGAAGTGTCCGTCCATCAGGTCGAGGTGCAGCCACGGGGCGCCGCTGTCGGCCGCGGTGCGGGCGCTGGCAGCGAGGTGCGCATGGTCGCCGGCGAGCAGGGAGGGGGCGAGGAGCGGGGCGTGCATCGTCACGGACTCAAGCGAATCGGCCGCGGCTGCAAAGCGTGAAATCGTCCGGCGCGAGGCGCGGGCGGTCTTGGTGAGGGTGCGATTTCATGCGCGCGGACGAGAACGCGCTGAGGTCAACGCGTTCCACCTTGGCGGTCGGGGCGTGAAGCCACTCCTCCAGTAACTCACGCCGCGTCGGCGTGGGGTTACCAACGCTCGAGGACGGCGCGGAGGGTTTCCTCGGCGAGGCGCTCGGCGAGGAGGGGCAGGGTCTGCGCTTCGGCTTGGACGTTGCCGCCGTCGGAGAAGACGCCGCGGCGGGCGACGAGCGGGCGGTCGGTGAGGAGCGGGCGGCCGTCGCGCTGGTCGGTGAGCGTGGCGATGGCGGAGAGGGTGACGTCGTAGCGGCGGGCGAGCCCGGTGTCGGTCGGCTGGGCGACCGTCATCTCGCGGCCATAATCGGTGAGCGTGATGCGGAGGATCGCGTCGGCTTCGTCGGGTCGGTCAACGAGGCGCACGCGTCCGTCCTTCAGGAACGCCGCGCGGATCGCGGTGGTGAAGACGGCGGTGGATTGGGGCACCATCGTATCGCTGCGGACGATGGCGACGTGCAGCGTGGCGAAGCCGGGATCACTGCCGGGGCCGAGCTGATAGCGCCCGCCGCAGGCGGTGAGGCCGGCGGCGAGGGCGAGGGCGAAGCAGGCGAGGAGGGCGCGCACGATCACGGCGCGGTTCAGAAGAGCCAGAAGCGCTTCTTTTTCCTCGGCTCGGCCTGGGGAGCGGGGGCCTCGGGATTCTCGCCGGCGAGGCGGGCGTCGACGTCGGCCAGCATGGTGCGGGCGCGCTCGGCGACCGGGGAATTCGGGTAGGTGGTGATGGCCTCGTTGTAGAAGACGCGGGCCGCCTTGTAGTTCCGGCGGTGCTGGTAGTAGTAGTCGGCGAGGATCATTTTGCTCTCGGCAAGCATGGTCTTCATCTTCGCGAGGCCCTGCTCGGCGTTGGCGGCGCCGGCGTCGCCGGGGAATTGGATGAGGTAGTCCTCGTAGTAGGTGATGGAGGCCTTGGTGGAGGCCTGGTCGTAGGCCGGGCCGTCGACGAGCTCGGCGTGCGTCTCGGCGAGCTTGAGGTAGGCGTCGGGCGTGAGGACGTTGCGCGGGTAGCTGTTGATCATCCGGTCGAGGGCGTCGATCGCCTCCTCGCTGGCGTCCATGCGCTGGTGGCCGCGGGCGATGTTCATGAGGGAGAGCGGGGCGTAGTCGCTGAAGGGGGCGTTGGCCACGACGCGCTCGAAATACTCGAGGGCCTTCTCGCGGTTGCGGAGGCCGGGGATGACGCCCCACATGTAGGCGCGCTTGCCCTCGCCGAGGGCGCTGGCGATGCGGTATTGGTCGGCGATGACTTGGGAGAAGCGGGCGTTGTTGGGATACTTCTGGACGATCTCCTGCAGGGTATCGAAGGCCTTGTAGTATTCGCGGCGCTGCTCGTAGAGGAGGCCGGCGCGGTAGAGCGCCTCGGCGGCGTAGAGGGAGTTCGGGTAACGCTTGGCGACGCGCTCGTAGTTCTTGATCGCGCGCTTGGTCTGGCCCGCCTCCTCGGCGTTGCGGGCGTTGTTCATCAGCTCGAGGGCGTTGCGGGCGTCGTCGCCGGTGATGCCGGCCAGGACGCCGCCTTCGACGCGCCAGCCTTGGCCGGGGGTCCAGACGAGGTCGGCCCGGGCGGCGGTGAGGCCGAGGGTGGCGAGGAGGAGGCCGAGCAGGAGACGGGCAGTGGGGCGGAGCATGAGGAAAATTACCAGCGGATGAGCGTCGAGCCGTAGGTGAAACCGGCGCCGAAGGCAACAAGGAGCGTGAGGTCGCCCGGCTTGATGCGGCCGGAACGGCGGGCCTCGTCGAGCGCGAGCGGGATGGAGGCGGACGACGTGTTGCCGTAGCGGTCGATGTTGAGATAGAACTTCTCCATCGGCACGCCGAGGTTGCCGGCGAGGGCCTCGACGATGCGGACGTTGGCCTGGTGCGGAATCACGAGACTGATTTGGTCAAACGTGAGGTGGTGTTGTTCCACCATTTCGCGGGCGACGGTCTCCATCACGCGGACGGCGTTCTTGAAGATCTCCTTGCCCTTCATGCGGAGGAAATGGCCCTTCTCCTCGACGGTCTTGGCGTTGGCCGGGCAGCGGGAGCCGCCGGCGGGCGTGTAGAGGTATTCGGCGAGCTCGCCGTCGGCGCCGAGGTCGGAGCCGATGATGCCGATGCCGTCCTGGTCGACCTTCTTGAGCACGGCGGCGCCGGCGCCGTCGCCGAAGAGCACGCAGGTGGTGCGGTCGGTCCAGTCGACGATCGAGGAGAGTTTCTCGGCGCCGACGATGAGCGCGCACTTGTAGCGGCCGGTGAGGAGCTGGCCGTAGGCGATCTCGAGCGCGTAGACGAAGCCCGAGCACGCGGCCGCGATGTCGAAGGCCGTCGCGTGCGGGGGCACACCGAGCTTGTGCTGCACGACGCAGGCGGTGGAGGGCAGGGGATAATCGGGCGTGGCCGTGGCGACGATCAGCAGGTCGATGTCGGTGGCGCTGACGCCGGCGTCCTGCAGGGCCTTTTCGGCGGCGCGGATGGCGAGGTCGGAACAGGCCTGGTCGGCGGCGGCGATGCGGCGCTCGCGGATGCCGGAACGGCTGACGATCCACTCGTCGGAAGTGTCGACCATCTTGGTCAGCTCCTGATTGGTCAGGACGCGTTCAGGGGCATAGGCGCCGACGCCGGCGATGATCACGGAGGCCATAAGATAAGGGAGTCAGGAAGCCGCCGCCGGGTCGACGGCGGGGGACTGGGTGAGTTGGTTCGCGCGCGCGACGTCGTCCTCGATGCGGTGATAGAGATCCTGGCGGATGATCTTGTTCGCCGCGCGGATGGCGCTGGCCCAGGCGTGGCGGTTGCTGGAGCCGTGGGCCTTGAGGATGTTGCCGCGCACGCCGAGCAGCGGGGCGCCGCCGTAGCGGTCGGGGTTCATGCGCGACTTCAGCGCGTCGAAGGCGCCCTTGGCGAGGAACGCGCCGGCCATGCGCACGGGGCTCTGCTTGAGCTCGTCCTTCAGCATGCCGGTGATGAACTTCGCGAGCGATTCCCAGGTCTTGAGCAGCGTGTTGCCGACGAAGCCGTCGCAGACGACGACGTCGACGTGGTTGCGGAAGACCTGGAAGCCCTCGATCGGTCCGACGTAGTTGATGACGCCGTTGATCTTCTTGAGCAGTTCGTGCGTCTCGGTGATGAGCGCGTTGCCCTTGCCTTCCTCGGTGCCGATGGTGAGGAGGCCGACGCGGGGGTTCTCGAGGCCGAGGATGACGCGGGCGTAGTCGGCGCCGAGGATGGCGTTGTGCATCAGGTGCTCGGGGCGCGCCTCGGGATTGGCGCCGGCGTCGATGAGGACGAAGTTGCCGCCGTCGCGCGGGATGACGGCCGCGAGGGCGGGGCGGTCGACGCCGTTCATCATGCGCAGGCGGAGCGTGCCGCCGGCCATGAGGGCGCCGGTGTTGCCGGAGCTGACGGCCACCTTCGCCTCGCCGGTCTTCACCAAGTCGATGGCGCGCACCATCGAGGCGTCCTTCTTGGTCTTCAGCGCCTTGAGGGGCTTGTCCTCCATCGTGATGACCTCGCTCGCGTGCACGACGCTGAGGCGCGGGTCGTTCTGGAGGCCTTCGGCCGCGAGCAGCGGCTGGAGGACTTCCTGCTGGCCGACGACGACGATGGGCGCTACGCCCGGCTCGTCGGCGAGGACGAGTTTCAAGGCCGCGACGACTTCCGCGGGCCCGAGATCGCCGCCCATCGCATCAACGGCGATGCGGGCGGGCGGCGGCGTGGAACTGGCGGCTTCGGATTCGATGGCGGGAAGCTGCCGGGGACAATTAGACGGTGACGTCGAGGATCTGACGACCGCGATACATGCCCGTCTTCGGGTTCACGCGGTGCGGGCGGAAGGCGCTGCCGTCGGTCGGGTCCTTGGCGAGCTGCGGAGCCTTGAACTTGTTGGCGGCGCGGCGGTTGGCGCTGCGGCGCTTGGATTGCTTACGTTTCGGATTGGCCATGGTAAGTGGTTGGTAGTGCGTGGCCCGGGACGGACCGAACGCTTTGTGGATTGGAAGGTTGAGGAGGTAAGGTTTGCCGCCTCAGGCCGTCAAGTCGTTTAACGACCGCCGTCTCCCCACCGCTCAAAGCACCGTCATCGCCGTCAGGATCACGGCCAGAATCAGCCGGTAATACGCGAACACCGCCAGGCCGTGGCGCGCCAGAAAGGCGACGAGGAACTTCACCGCCACCGCCGCCGCGACCGCCGCCACCACGGCGCCGACGATCACGTTGCCCCAGCCGAAGACCTCGATCATCGCCGGGCCGGTGCGGTAACCCTTGTAGACCGCGGCGCCGAACAATGTCGGCAGGCCCACGAGGAAACTGAACTCCGCCGCCTTCACCGGCGACAAGCCCGCGAGGTAGCCGCCCACGATCGTCACCATCGAGCGGCTCGTGCCCGGCCACAGCGCGAGGCATTGCGCGAAACCGATGAACAGCGCCTTGCGCGGCGTCAGGTCGGACGGGTCGCCCTTCGAGTAACCGATGCCGCTGTTGCGCCGCCGCCAGCGCTCGGCCCACAGCATCAGGAACGCGCCGCCCACCAGCGCCGCGATCACCGCCTCGACGGAGAAGAGGTATTGGTCGATCAGGTCGTGCAACAGGAACCCGAGCCCCGCCGCCGGCAGAAACGCGAGGATGACATTCCGCAACAGCCGCCAACCCGCGCTGCTGCGGCCGAACAGACCGAGCAGCATACCGATGAACTTCGGCCAGTAGAGCAGCATGACCGCCGCGATCGCCCCTGCCTGGATGACGACGGCGTAGGTGTCCGCCGCGAGCTTCAGCGTCAGCGGCACGCCGGCGGGATTCTCCGCTGACGGCGGCTTGTGCCAGAGCGGCCGGCCTTCGGCGTCCGTGAGCTGCGCCTCGGATTCGAGGCCGAGCAGCGCGTTGGTGACGATCAGGTGCCCGGTCGAAGAGATCGGCAGGAACTCCGTCACGCCCTCCACGATCCCCAGCACGATGGCGTCCGTCAGGCTCAGCTCGGCCGCCGGCGCGCGGCGCTCCGCCTCGGCCGGAGCCGCGGCCGAGACGCCGGCCGGGCCCAGCGCCGCCACTATGACAGAAAAAATAAACCACCGAAAACGCGCGTGCACCGAGCGAAGGTTCCGAATGGGCCGCGGCCTGTCGAGGATTATGCTGCGCTTCGGTTTTGCGAAAATGCGCGGACCGCGCTTGTTCTTGCGCGATGCTTGTCCCCCTGCTCGAAAAAGTCTCCGCGCACGGCGACCTCGCGCCCGCGGAAGCCCGCGAAGCCGCGCTCCAGCTGGCGCACCCCGAGGTGCCCGAGGCGCTCAAGATCGATTTCCTCTCCGCCCTCGGCCGCAAGGGCGAGACGGCGGCCGAGATCACCGCGTTCGCCGGCGCCTACCGCGAACAGGCGCGCGACCCCGGCGTGCAGGAGTTCGCCCCGCGCGCCCTCGACCTCGTCGGCACCGGCGGCGACCACGCCGGCGGCTTCAACGTCTCCACGCTCACGGCGCTGACGCTCGCCAGCGCGGGCGTGATCGTGATGAAGCACGGCAACGGCGGCATCACCTCCAAGTGTGGCAGCGCCGACCTCATGGCCGCGCTCGGCGTCGACCTGCAGGCGCCGCCGGAGAAGAGCCGCGCCGCCCTGCGCGAGCTGGGTTTCTGCTTCTTCTTCGCGCCCGCCTACCACTCCGTCTTCAAGCACATCATTCCCGCGCGCAAGGCCCTCGCCGCCCGCGGCGAGCGCACCGTCTTCAACATGCTCGGGCCCCTGATGAATCCCGGCCGCCCCGCGCACACGATGCTCGGTGTGTTCTCGCCGGTGCTGCTGGAGAAATTCGGCCGCGCCCTCGAGGCGCTGGGCACCCAGGCGGGCATCGTCGCCCACGGTCGCATCACGGCCGACCGCGGCATCGACGAGCTGACCTCTGCGACCGACAACGTCGTCGAGGGCCTCGGCCGCCTGCGCAGCGCCGCCGGCCCGTGGCAGCCGGAGGAACTCGGCCTCGTCCGCGCGCCGTTCAGCGACCTCGTCGGCGGCGACGTGGCGGCCAACGTCGCGCTCACCGAGGCCATCCTCGCCGGCCGCGGACCGCGCGGCCTCGTCGACACCATCGTCCTAAATGCCGCCGTCGGGCTCTGGGTCATGCAGCGCACGCCCGACGTGCGCAGCGGCCTGCCCGTGGCGCGCGACCTGCTCCTCGGCGGCGCCGTCGCCAAAAAGATTGCCGCTACGCGCGATTTCTATCGTTCGTAGGGGCATGGCAGAGCGCAGATTCTTCGGCACCGACGGCGTCCGCGGCGCCTACGGCAGTCCGGTCATGAACGAGGATTTCGCCTGGCGGCTCGGCGCGGCCGCGGCGCGCTGGCTCCGCGGGCAGGGACGAACCGGCGGACGCGTCTACCTCGGCCGCGACACCCGCGCCTCCGGCGTCAGCCTCGAGCGTGCGCTCGCCGGCGGCCTCGCCCACGAGGGCTTCACCCCCGTTTCCCTCGGCGTCGTGCCGACTCCCGCCGTCAGCCTCGCCCTGCGCTCGGTGCCGGCGGAACTCGGCGTCGTCATCACCGCCTCGCACAACCCGGCCGCCGACAACGGCATCAAGTTCTTCGGCCCGCTTGGCATCAAGCTGACCGACGAGCAGGAGCTGCAGATCGAGCAGGCGCTGCCCGTCGCGCGCGCCGGCGCCGATCTCACGCCGCCGGACTGCTTTGATGCGGAGCGCCTCTACATCGACACCGCGGCGCGCCTGCTGCCCGCCGGCGCGCTGGCCGGGTGGAACATCGTCCTGGATACGGCCCACGGCGCCGCCTGCCGCACCAGCGGCGCCGTGCTCGAGCGGCTCGGGGCGCAGCTGACTCGCCTCGGCGCGGCGCCGGATGGCGGCAACATCAATGCCGGCGTGGGCAGCCAGCACCCGGAGGCCATGTGCGCCGTCGTGCCGGCCGCCGGCGCGCGCCTCGGAATCGCGCACGACGGCGACGCGGATCGCTGCATCCTCTGCGACGAGCGGGGCGACGTGCTCGACGGCGACGAAATCCTGACGCTGCTCGCCGTGCACGCGCTGCGCGCGGGCACGCTGGCCCACGGCACGCTCGTCATCACCGTGCAGAGCAACCTCGGCGTCGATGCCGCGCTCGCCGCCGCCGGCGGCCGCACCGAGCGCACGGCGGTCGGCGATCGCTACGTGATCGAACGCATGCTCGCGATCGGGGCGAACCTCGGCGGCGAATCGTCGGGCCATGTCATTTGCGCGGAAGTCGCGCCGACCGGCGACGGGCTCGTCGCGGCGCTGAAGGTGCTCGCGGTGATGCGCGCCACCGGCCGTCCCTTGTCGGAGCTCCGCGGCGCCCTCCGGAAGTTTCCCCAGGTCACCGCCGCGCTGAAGGTGGCGGAGAAGAAGCCGCTCGAAACCCTGTCCGCGCTGCCCGCCGCCATCCGCGCGCTCGAGGCGGAGCTCGGCGGGCACGGGCGCGTGCTGGTGCGGTATTCCGGCACGGAGTCGAAGCTGCGCCTGCTGGTCGAGGGACCGAGCGACGCCGTCGTGGCCGGGGCGCTGGCCCGCCTGACGGCCGCGGCGCGGAGCGACCTGCAGGTCGGTTGACCGGACGCATTTTTTGCATGACCGAACTCCCCGTCTCCGCCCTCGATGCGCGCCTGCAGAAGCAGGTGGAGAGCGCGCGCGCCGCCTTCGAGCGCGGCGAGGACGAGCGCGTGGTCGCGCTGTGTCGCGCCGTGCTGGCCGAGGCGCCGGGCTGCCTGCCGGTGCGGAAGCTCCAGCGCGTCGCGCAGCTGCGGCGCGCCAGCGGCGGGGGATTGTTCGCCCGTGCGCTCGGCAGCGTATCGGCCGCGCCGTTTCTCGTGACCGGCAAGCTGCGGCTGGGTGATGACCCGGCGAAGGCGCTGGCCAGCGCGGAGCGCCTGCTCGAGGCGGACCCGCGCAGCCGGGCCGGACTCGCGCTTCTCGGGGACGCGGCCGCGGCGCTCGGTTGGCGCGAGACGGCGGTGTTCGCCGCGGAGGCGCGGCTGGAGCTCGACCCGCAGGACGTCGCGGTGCTCGTCGCCCTCGGCCGCGCGCAACTCGCGGCCGGGCGTGCCGACGCGGCGGTGCGGGCGGCGGAGGCGGCGCTGCGGCTCGAGCCGATCCACGGGCCGGCGCAGGCCTTGCTGAAGGATGCCTCGGTGGCGGTGAGCCTGCGGCGCGGAAATTGGGAGGAACGCGGCGACTTCCGCGGCAAGCTCAAGTCATGAGCGCGCCGCGTGCCGTCTCGTCCGCGGCGGTCTACTGGACGGCGTTCATCGGGTTGTTTTTCGACTACTACGACCTGTATCTGTTCGTCTACCTCGAGCGCACGCTGGCGGCGCATTTCGGGCTCTCGGTGGCGCAGAGCAACTGGCTGCAGTTCGCCGGCCTCGCGGGCGTGGGCGCCGGGGCGCTCGCCTTCGGCTATCTCGCGGACCGGTTCGGGCGCGGGCGCATGATGCTCGCGGTGTTCGGCGTCTATGTGCTCGGGATCGCGGGCATCAGCGTGGCGTGGGATTACACGAGCCTGTTCGCCTTCCGGCTGGTGGCGTCGCTGGCGCTCGGGGCGGAGTGGGGCATCAGCCACACGTATCTGGCGGAGCGCGTCGGCGGCGCGGCGCGTTACCGGTTTTCGGCGCTGCTGCAGTTCTCGATCCTCGGCGGCCTGCTGGCCGCGCTGGCGGCGCGTTATGGTCAGGAGGTGATCGGCTGGCGCGGGCTGTTCGCGCTGTCGCTCGTGCCGATCGTGGTGCTGTCGGTGCTGCGCTGGCCCCACCTGCGCGATGCCGGTGAGGGCGGTTCGCTGCCGGCGCCGCGGGCGGCGACAGTGCTGGCGGTGGCGCGGCGCGACGCGGGCCGGCTGGCGCTGTGCTTCCTGCTGGCGAGCCTCACGATCGCGAGCGGGACGATCAATGTGTTCTTCGCGAAGGAGCTGCCGCAGTCGCCGCTGTATACGGTTTTCTTCTGGGCCAACGTCGCGCCGGGCATGCTGTTCGGGGCGTGGCTCGTGCGGCGCGCCGGCGTCGCGCGGGCGCTGCAAGTCTACGCGGCCGGGCTCGTCGCGTTGTCGCTGACCTGCTGGGCGGGCTGGTGGCCGGCGCCGGCGCTGACATTCGCCGTGGCGCTGCCGCTCTTGAATGGCATCCCGTTCGGCCTGATGGGCGCCTATTTCAACGAATTGTTCCGCGAGTTTCGCACGATGTTTTCCGGCGCCGCCTACAATCTCGGGCGCATTGCGGCGGGCTTCGCCCCCGTCCTGATCACGGGCCTCGGGCTGCACACGGGCGGCAACTACTTCCTGTTCAGCGGCGGGCTCGGGCTGGTGGTCGCGGCCGTCGCGGCTGCGCTGGCCGCAGCCGCGCGCGGCGAGGGTAACGGAGCGGCGGCCCCCGGCAACGGGCGCGCAGAATAAGGCGGCGGCATAGTCGCGCCGATCCCTTGTCCGACTGCGCGCGCGGGCGTATAATTCGGGGCGTTCAAGGGCATGTCGCGGTCCGCCCGGCGATGGCCGTGCACCGCCGCCGCTCGCGACCCGCGGCGTGCCGCGCCTCAACCTGCACTCGGAGGTATCGCGATGAAACTCCCGTCGTCATGGCAACGCGGTCTCGCCCTCGTGGCGCTGGCCGCCGGATCGTGCCTCGTCTCGGCTTCGCCCGTGGCCGATCCGAAGGAAACCTTCGGACTGCTGCATTACGTGCGGCCGAACTTCCCGGTCCTGGCCAGCAGCCAGGGCATCTTCGAGGGCGCGGCGTGGGTGGCCGTGGGCTGGGACGATCTCGGCTACGCGCGCGACGTGCTGGTGCTTCGCGCCACGCATCCGGCGGTCGGCCGCGCCGTGGCCGAGGCGGTCTCCGGTTGGCGGCGCGACCCCGCGCGCCGGCGCGCGGAGCAGGAGAGTTTCGTCGTCGAGTTCAAGGCCGAGGGCATCGTGATCGCCGCGGTGGGCGCGTCGACGCTGCTGCCCGCGACGGCGCTGAAAATCGACCGCATCCCGCACCGGGCGGACCTCGATGCCGAGCCGCGGGCCGTGCAGCAGCCGATGCCGGCCCTGCCGGTCGGCGCGGCGGCGTCCGCGCGCGGCGGACGGGTCGTCGTCTCGTTCTACGTCGACGAATCGGGCCAGGTGCGCGCGGTGAACATCGTCGAGGCGAGCGCGCCGGAGTTCGCGGCGGCGACGTTGGAGGCCCTGCGCCAGTGGCGCTACGCGCCGCCGCGGATGCACGGACGGCCGACGGTCTACGTCGAGCAGTGGGCCTTCGATTTCAGCCGGCGCTGAGAGCGCGCCGGGATTATTCGCGCGCGCGGCGGGCTCAGACGCGGAAGATCGCGCCGAGCTTCTTGCCGAGGAGGACGGTCATGCCGGCGATGGTGATCCCGAGGAACATCATCGCCCACACGCCGAGCGCCGAGGCGATGTATTTGCCGTCGCCGAGGAGCTGGAAGAGTTCGTAGATCGCCTTCGTGATCGGGTAATAGACCTGCTTCTGCGCGAGGATGAGCGAGTCGGACACCTCGAGCATGGCGAACGAGAAGGCCAGCAGGCCGCCGGCGATGAGGTTGGCGAGGATGAGCGGCAGCGTGATCTTGAAGGTGGCCTTGACCGGCGGGCAGCCGAGGTTTTGCGCGGCTTCCTCCAGCGTCTCGCTCGTCTGCTGGAAACCCGCCGCGGCGGAGCGCACGACGTAGGGCAGGCGGCGCACGGAGTAGGCGATGATGAGCAGGATCGTCGGGTCGGCGACCGGGTTGAGGAAGGAGAAGAACTTCCCCTCCTGGCTCATGGCGAGGTAGCCGAAGGCGAGCACGAGGCCCGGCACGGCGAGCGGCATCATGGCGAGGAAGTCGAGGATCTGCCGGCCGCGGATCTTCGAGCGCACGATGACGTAGGCGAGGGCGACGCCGAGCACGAGGTCGATGACGGTCGAGATGCTCGCGTATTTGAGGCTGTTGGCGATGGCCGGCACCGTCAGCTCGTGGCCGAGGGCGAGCTGGAAGTTCTCCAGCGTGAAGTTGCTCGGCAGCACGGTGGCATACCAGTCGTTGGAGAAGGCCACGGCGACGACGCCGAGGTGGGGCAGGATGGCGAGGAACGTGACGCCGCCGAAGAGCGCCGTGCAGAGCCACGCGCGCGCGGGCGGCGGGGCCTTGGCGCCGCCGGAGTGCGTCGCCTTCGCCATCATGGCGTAGGACTGGCGCCCGAAGAGCCCCTTGCCGATGGCGTAGAACAGCACCGAGCTGGCCAGCATCACGGCCACGAGCGCGTAGGGGAACGGGTTGCCGCCGATGTCCTTCAAACCGTAGAAAATCTGCACCGACGTCACGCGCGAGTAGTCGAAGATCAGCGGCACGCCGAGGTCGGTGAACGACCAGATGAGCACGATCGTGCCGCCCGCGAAGAGGCCGGGCTTGATCAGCGGCATCGTGATCTTGACGAACCGCCGGATGCCGACGCAGCCGAGGTTTTCCGCCGCCTCCTCCATCGCCGGGTCGATGTTCGCCAGCGCCGCCACGGCGTTGAGGTAGATGATGGGGTAGAGGCTCAGCGCCGTGACGATGGCGATGCCGAGAAACTGGTTCGCGCCGAGCCAGTCGAAGGTCCAGCCCTCCGGCCGCAGGCCGAGCGAAATGATCAGGCTGTTGAGCGCACCGTATTGCCCGAGGATCTGCTTGATGCCGATCGCACCGACGAAGGGCGGCAGGATCATCGGCACGAGGATGAGCGACCCGAGGAGGTTCTTGCCGGGAAAGAGAAAGCGGTCCGACACGAATGCCAGCGGCAGCGCGATCGCCAGCGCGATTGAGGTGGTCGTGATCGCGAGCAGGAAGGAATTGCCGAGGCCGCCGAGGTAGATCGGGTCGCTCAGCAGCGCCCGCAGGTAGGCGAAGGTGATGTCGCCGTTTGCGTCGACGAAGCCGCCCTTGAGGATCTGGAAGATCGGCCACGCAAAGAAGGCTGCGAAGAAGAGCAGCGTGAAGACGAAGACGACCCGGGCGAAGCCTTGCGACATGCGCGTCGATGTCGCCGGACCTCGCGGCGCGACTCAAGGCCGAAAGCACCGGAATTGTGACGAATTAGACACGGCTAACTTTGTTATTGCGCACAAGCAATGGTTGTCTCCTCACTGAGGCATGCGCCATTTGCTTTGCTGGGTCCTCCTCGTCGGGTTCGCCGCGCCGCTGGCCGCGGCGGAGCGGGCTGCGCTCCGGGTCGTCGCCACGACGACGCTCGTCGCCGACCTCGTGCGCGGGGTCGCGGGTGAACACGCCACCGTGGAAAGCCTGATGGGGGCGGGCGTCGACCCGCACCTCTACAAGCCGACCGCCGGCGACGTGCTTCGCCTGCAGCGGGCGGATGTGATCTTCTACAACGGGCTGCTGCTCGAGGGGCGCATGACGGAGATGCTGGAAAAGCTGGGGCGCGGCGCGCGGCCCGTGCTCGCGGTGACCTCCGGCCTCGGCGGCGATGACTTGCTGCAATCCGAGGACTACGCCGGGCACCCGGATCCGCACGTCTGGTTCGATGTCACCCTCTGGCGGCGCTGCATCGCGGTGGTCGAGCAGGGGCTGAGCGCAGCGGCGCCGGACCGCGCCGCGGACTTCCGGCGCAACGCCGACGCGCTGCGTGCGCGGTATGATGCCCTGCACGCGTGGGCGATCGCCCAGGTGGCGGAGCTGCCGCCCGAGCGCCGCATTCTCGTCACCAGCCACGATGCCTACAGCTATTTCGGCCGCGCCTACGGGTTCACGGTGGTCGGCTTGCAGGGCATTTCGACCGCAACCGAGGCCGGCCTGGCGGACGTGGCGCGCCTCGTTGACTTCATTCGCGCGCGACAGCTCCGCGCCATCTTCGTCGAGAGCAGCGTGTCGCCCGCGACGATCGAGCGCGTGGCGCGCGACTCCGGGGTGCGCATCGGCGGCGAGCTCTTTTCGGACGCCCTCGGCGCCCCCGGGCAGATCGAGCACGGCCACGATGTCGGCACCTACGAGGGCATGATCCGGCACAACCTCACCCTCATCGTGGAGGCGCTGAAATAAGGGCTGGTCTCGCTCCGCTCCGCCCGGCATCGCTGGACTCCACTTTAGCTCCGCCATGTTGCCCCGCTCACTCCGCCTCCGCCTTGTCGCTGTCCTGCTGTGCCTGACCGGCACCGTCTCCGCCCAATACACCGAGGTGCCCGCCACGGTCGCCCCGGGCCGCTTCCTCCTCGAGATGGACGCGCTCTCGCTCGTGATCGATCGCGAGGGATTGGACAAGTTCACCGCCGTCGGCGCCGGCTTGGCGCTCATCACGACTGGGTTGAGCGAAGCCTGGGACGTGCAGGTCGGCGCCGAGCTCTACATCAGCCAGCGCTACGAATCCGGCAACTTCACCGAGCGCCGCACCGGCATCGGCGACATCTACGTCCGCATCAAGTGGCGCTTCTATGAAAGCGAGATGCTGGCCGCCGCCGTGATTCCGTTCGTGAAGATTCCGACCAACAGCGGCGGCGTCGGCAACGATTCCGTCGAGGGCGGCGTCATCGTGCCCTGGGAGGCCTATCTGATCGGCGGCTTCACCTTCAACGCCATGGTCGAGGTCGATTTCGTGCGCAACGCCGCCGACGACAGCTACGATGCGCTCTGGTATGCTTCGGCCGCCGTGAGCCGCACGCTGACCAGCCGCCTCGCGCTTTACGGCGAACTCGACGCGCAGAAGACGACCGGGGACCGCGAATGGCAGTCGACCCTCGGCGTCGGCGCCTACCTCACCATTTCGGAAATCCTGTCGTGGGACTTTGCCCTCTACCGCGGCCTTTCCCGCAACTCGCCGGACTGGAATCCCGTCATCCGCGTCAACGTCGGCTTCTAGCATGGATGCCTCCCCCGCCGCTCCCGCCCTCGAGATTCACGACCTCACCGTCGCGTATCACAAGAAGCCGGTGCTGTGGGGCGTCGACCTCGTCGTCCCACGCGGCCGGCTCGTCGGCATCGTCGGCCCGAACGGCGCGGGCAAGTCCACCCTGATCAAGGCCTGCATGGGCCTGCTGCCGGCGGCGAGCGGCTGGGTGAAATTTTTCGGCCGGGAACTCGGCGCCGCCGCGACGCGCGTCGGCTACGTGCCGCAACGCGAGTCGGTCGACTGGGATTTTCCGGTCAACGTCATGGACGTCGTGCTGATGGGCCGCTACGGGCGGCTCGGTCTTTTTCGCCGACCCGGCGCCGCCGACCGCGAGATGGCGCGCGCCTGCCTCGACAAGGTCGGCCTGCTGCCCTTCGCCGACCGCCAGATCGCCAACCTCTCCGGCGGCCAGCAGCAGCGCGTGTTCCTCGCCCGCGCGCTCGCGCAGGAGGCGGACCTCTACTTCATGGACGAACCCTTTGCGGGCGTCGACGCCGCCACCGAGTCCGCGATCATCGCCGTGTTGCGCGAGCTCCGCGACCAGGGTCGCACGCTCCTCGTGGTGCACCACGATCTGCCCACGGCGCGGAGTTATTTCGACCAGCTGCTGCTGCTCAACATGAACGTCATCGCCTACGGGCCGACGGCGGAGGTGTTCACGCCCGAGCTGTTGCAGCGCACCTACGGCGGACGGCTCACGATCCTCTCCGAAGTCGCGCACGCCGTCGGCGCGGCGGAGCGGTCCGAGAAGCCCGCGCCATGAACTCGCCGTATTGGTTCGAGGTGGCGGTCGTGTGCGGCCTCACCGCCGTCGGCACCATCCTGCTGGGACATTTCGAGGCCGGGACCCCGAAATGGCGCCGGGTCCTCAAGCTGATCGTGATGTGCGGCCTCTCCGTCGGCATCTCCCGTGCGGCGGGGCGGGAATGGTTCTTCGTGTTTCTCGGGCTGCTGACGCTGGCAGTGGTGGTCATCCACGTCTGGTGGCTGCCGCGCCACGGCGTGCATGGCTGGACTGGAGAGCCGCGCGAGCGGTATTACCGCCTGCGCGGTTGGACTTGGCCGCCGGAGGAGGGCCGATGAGGCTGCTCGCCCTCGGGCTGATGCTCGCGACGACCGCGACGGCACATGCCGCGCGGGTGGGGGACGTCGCGGACATCGACTGGGTCGACCAAGCCGCGCGCTTTCTGTCGTTGCGCGATCCGGCGGTGCGCTACGCCGTCGCCGGCGCCGTGCTCATGGGCATCTGTTGCGGCGTGCTCGGCGCGTTTGTCGTCGTGCGCAAGATGGCGCTCGTCGGCGACGCGCTCTCGCACGCGGTCCTGCCCGGCGTCGCGCTCGGGTTTCTCTGGAACCTGAGCAAGGACCCGCTCGCCATCTTCATCGGCGCCACGGTCGCGGGCCTGCTCGGCACCGGCGTCGTGCGCGCGCTCACGGCCACGACGCGCCTCAAGGAAGACGCCGCGCTCGGGCTCGTGCTCGCGTCGTTCTTCGCCGTCGGCGCCTGCCTCGTCACGATGATCCAGCGTCTGCCGACGGGCAACAAGAGCGGCATCGACAAGTTTCTCTTCGGCCAGGCCGCCGCGATCGGCCCAGACGACCTCACGCTCATGGGCGTGGTCACGGTGCTCGTGCTCGGCCTGCTCGCGCTGGCGTTCAAGGAATTGCTTGTCGCGAGCTTCGACCGCGGCTTCGCGCAATCGAGCGGGCTGCCCGTGCGCTGGGTCGACCGCGGGTTGATGCTGCTGCTCGCGTTCAGCGTCGTCATCGCCCTGCAGGCCGTCGGCGCCGTGCTCGTGTCCGCCCTGCTCATCACGCCGGCGGCCACCGCCTACCTGCTCACGGACCGGTTCCGCCGCATGCTCTGGCTGTCGGCGGCGTTCGGCGTCGCGGCGGGCGTGCTCGGGGCGTTCTTCTCCTTCATCGGGCCGAATCTTCCGACGGGTCCATTCATGGTCGTCGCCGCCAGCACGCTCTTCGGCGGGGCGTTTTTCCTCGGTCCGCGCCACGGCATCCTCGCACGCTGGTGGCGGCGCCGCGACCGCTCCGCGCGCACGCAGCGCGAAAACACCCTCAAGGCCATCTACCGGGTCGCCGAGGAGGAGGAGTTTTCCCGCGACGGCGTGACCTTCGTCCAGCTCGCGCAACGCCGCCGCGAGACGACCGCCGCCGCGCGCGCCCAGGTGCAGGCGCTCGTGCGGCACGGGTTGGCGACCGCGACGTCCGACACGGTGTATTTCACGCCGGAGGGCCGCCGGCGCGCGGCCGAGATCGTGCGCAATCACCGGCTCTGGGAGCTCTATCTCACGAACACCGCCAACATCGCGTCCGACCACGTGCACGAGGACGCCGAGAAGATTGAGCACGTGCTCGGCGAGGACGTCGTGCGCGAGTTGGAGCGCCGCCTCAACTACGCCCAGCACGACCCGCACGGCCGCCGCATCCCGAGCGCGGCGGACATCCATCGCCACGCCGGCCGCGCCGGCGAAGCGGGGAAGGAGGAGGCGTGAACGAGCTGATTCCCGCCTTCGATTTTCACCATGTGATCGTTGCTCCGTGGACGACCGATTTCAGCGCCTTCGGCTGGATCATGCTGATGGGCTTTCTCGTCACGGCGGCGTGCGGGCTCGTCGGCAATTACCTGCTGCTGCGCCGGCTCGCGCTGATGGGCGACGCGGTCAGCCACAGCGTGCTGCCCGGCCTCGTCATCGCCTTCCTGTTCAGCCAGAGTCGCGGCACGGGTGCGATGTTCGCCGGGGCGCTGATCGCCGGCGTGCTCTCGACGGTCATCATCGAGTTCATCCACACCAAGACCCGCGTGAAGCAGGATGCGGCGATGGGCATCGCTTTCACGACGCTCTTCGCGATCGGCGTCATTCTCACGTCGCTCTACGCCTCGCGCATCGACCTCGACGCGGACTGCGTGCTCTTCGGGGAGATCGCCTACGTGCCGCTCGAGCCGCTCGTCGCCCTCGGCGGCGTGGAGATTGCGCCGGCGTCCGTGCTGCGCATGGGCGGAGTGCTGCTCGTGGTCATCGGTCTCATCGTCGCTTTCTACAAGGAACTGCTCGTGAGCTCCTTCGATGCCGGGCTCGCGCGCAGCCTGGGGCTGAATCCGACCTTCGCGCACTTTGCGCTCATGGCGGTGCTGTCCATCGTGGTCGTCAGCGCCTTCGAATCCGTCGGTGCGATCCTTGTCATTGCGATGCTGATCCTCCCGGGGGCGACGGCGTCCCTGCTCACGACGCGCCTGCCGCGGGTGCATGGTCTGGCCGTCCTGCACGCGGCCGTGAGCGCCGTGCTCGGCACCCATCTGGGACTCTGGCTCGAGTGCTCGCTCGGCGCGGCGATGGTCGTGGCGGGCACGGGCTTGTTCATGCTCGCCTGGCTGCTCAATCCGCGGGACGGCCTGCTCTGGCGCGGCCAGCGGCTGCTGATCAAAGGGAACGCAGCACCTGGCGCAGCACCGACTGACGCTCCGGCGACACCAGCACCTGCAGGCCGGCCGTGAGGCCGTCGCCGAGCGGCACGGGGATGGAGAGGCAGGGGAGTCCGGCGAGGCTGGCGGGTGTCGTGAAGGCGAGGATGGCCTTGCGCGTCTCGGGCGTGCATTGCGCCTTCGTCAACGCCGGCAACGGCGCGCAGGGCAACACGAGGAAATCGTGGACTTGGAAAAAGGCCGCGAAGTCGGCGCGGATGCGCTCGGCCGTGGCGCGGGCCGCGGCGACCTTGTCGGCGCTGAATCGACCCGCATCGTCGATGCGTTGCCAGATCGCCGGGTCGTAAGCCGCGCGCTGCGGCTCGAGCCAGGCGCGGTGGACCGCGTGCGCCTCGTGCATCACAATCGTGGCGTAGGCGTCGATGCTGTCGCGCCACGAGGCCAGCAGTGCGTCGCGTGTGGCGGCATCGGCCGGTTCGGCCAAGCGGGTCGCGGCGGCGGTGCAGGCGGCATCCACCGGCGAATCTGGATGCAGCGCGTTGGCGCGGAGGAAGACGCCGCGCGGCGGGCGTGGGTCCGTCGGCAGGAAGCCGAGCAGGGCGTCGCCCAGTTCGCCGAGGTCGGCGACGTTCGCGGTGAACCAACCCGCGGTGTCGCAGGTCGGGGAAAGCGGAAAGGCGTCGCGGATGTAGTCGTGCCCGGGCACGCCGCGGTAGCCCCAGAGCCCGCAGAACGCCGCCGGCACGCGCACCGAGCCGCCGGTGTCCGTGCCGAGCGCGAAGGGCACGACGCCGGCCGCGACGAGTGCGACGGAGCCGCTGCTTGAGCCGCCGGTGAGCCGGTCGGGAAAATGCGGATGCGGGCAGTCGCCGTAGGTGCGGTTCTCGCCGGTCAGGCCGGCGGCGAACTCCACGAGATGCGATTTGCCGGCGAGCGCGGCGCCGAGCTCGCGCAGGCGGTGGATGAGCGTGCTGTTCGCGGTCACGGGACGCACGTCCGCGAGGAACGACGAACCGGCCCGCGTCGGCGCGCCGGCGACATCGAAGAGATCCTTCGCGTAATAGGGCAGGCCGCGCAGCGGCGCGTCGGCGGGGACGCCGGAGAGCGCCTGCTCGATCGTCTCTTCCGCGCGCTCCCACGCCACGGCGGCGCGGCGCAGCGTCGGCGGCAGGGCGGCGATCCGCTGCGTGACCTCGCGGGCGGCCTGCCGCGGAGACAGCGCACGCCAGCCCGCGAACGGCAAAGGAACTGGCGTTTTGGAGGCGTTCGTATCCACTGGCCGCCATTCATGGACGGAACGGCGGACATCGTCAAACTCCGCGCTGTGCGCAAGCGCTACGGTGATGGTCCGGTCGTGCTCGACGACATCAACCTGACCGTGCGCCCGGGCGATTTTGTCAGCCTCATCGGCCCGAGCGGTTGCGGCAAATCGACCGTGCTGAAGCTCATTTCCGGGCTCAGCCCGTGGACCGAGGGCGGGGTCTCCGTGTGCGGCACGGCTCCACGCCAGTCGCGCGACCGGCAGGCCTTCATCTTCCAGGACGCGACGTTGCTGCCGTGGCTCACGGCGCGCCGCAACGTCGAGGTGCCGCTGCGTCTGCGCGGCGCGACGGCCGAACAACGGCGCGCGAAGGCGGACGAGCTGTTGCGCCTCGTCGGACTCGACGCGGTGGCGGATTACTACCCGCGCCAGCTCTCCGGCGGCATGAAGATGCGCGTCTCGCTCGCGCGGGCGCTCTCGCTCGAACCCGGGCTGCTCCTGCTCGACGAGCCGTTCGGCGCGCTGGACGAGATGACGCGCCACCGGCTGAACGAGGAATTGCTGCAACTGCGCGAGCGATCGAATTTCGCCGCGGTGTTCGTGACGCATTCGGTCGCGGAGGCGGTATTTCTTTCGAACCGCATCGTCGTCATGGCTGCGCTGCCCGGGCGCATCCATGCGGAGGTGACGGTCGATTTTCCGTTCCCGCGGCGCGGTGCCCTGCGGGAGAGCCGTGAGTTCCAGGAGAAGGTCAACGCCGTGTCGCGACTGCTGCACGAAGTGGAGGAGGGCGTGCGCGCATGAAGCGGACCCCGACCTGGCTCTTGTGGACCTTGCCGGTGGTGTCCGGCGTGGTGTTCTTCGCCCTCTGGTATGGCGTGCGCGCGGCGTCGGGCCTGCAGAGCTGGATCCTGCCCGCGCCGCACGAGATCCTCTCGGCGGCCTGGCAGGAGCGGGCGCGTCTGCTCGCGGCGGTGGGGAGCACGGCCATCGGCGCGCTGGCCGGGTTTGCGCTGGCCGCGTCGCTCGGCATGGCCACGGCGCTGCTGCTCGGCGTCTCGCAGTCGCTGCGTGCGAGTCTCTACCCGTGGCTGCTGGTGCTGCAGATGACGCCCGTGATCGTGTTGACGCCCATCATCGTGCTCTGGGCCGGACCGGGTTTTCCCGGCATCATCACCATCACCTGGCTGATCAGCTTTTTCCCCATCGTGGCGAACACGACGCAGGGGCTGCTCTCGACCGACCAGAACCACGTGGCGCTCTTCCGCATGTGCAATGCCAGCCGCTGGCAGGAGCTTTGGCTGCTGCGCGTGCCTTCGGCCATGCCGTATTACCTCGCCGGCCTCCGCATCGCGGCGACGCTCGCGCCGATCGGTGCCATCTTCGGCGAATACATGGTGGGCAACGCCTCGGGCGGCTCGGGCGGGCTCGGGTTCCTCGTCTACAGTTACAACACGCAGATCAAGATCCCCGCGCTTTTCGCCACGGCGTTGACCAGCTGCCTGCTCGGTTTCACCTTTGTGGCCGCGGTCTCGCTCCTCAACCGCGCCGTGCTGCACAAGTGGCACGACTCCTTCGAACGCCACGATCACTGACATGCTCCGCTCCACGCTTCTCCTTTGCGCCGCCCTCGGCGTCGTCCTGCTCGGCGCCTGCGCCAAGCGCGAGCCTGCCGCCGCGGCGGCCGCGCCCGGTCTGACGAAGGTTCGCTTTCAGACCGATTGGTTTCCGCAGCCTGAGCACGGCGGCTACTACCAGGCGCTCGCCAAGGGCTATTACGCGGAGGAGGGGCTCGACGTGGAAATCCTGCCCGGCGGGCCCAATGCCCAAGTGATGACCGGCGTCGCCACCGGCCGCGCGCAAATCGGCATGACGAACGGTGACGATGTCTTCGTCGCGGTCTCACGCGGCGTGCCGCTCAAGGCGGTCGCGGCGGAGATGCAACGCGACGCACAGGGCATCCTCTATCACGAGGAGAATCCGATCCGCGACCTGCGCGATCTCGAAGGCAAGACGATCATGGCCGGTGCAGGCTCGGTGTGGATCCAGTTCGTGCAGCAGCGCTACGGCATCAGGTTCAACCTGCTCCCGCTCGTGGGCGACCTCGCGCGGTTCATGAACGACCCGAAGTTCGTGCAGCAGTGCTTCGTCACCAACGAGCCGTTCTTCGCCGGGCAGCGCGGCGCCAAGGTCGGCGCGCTGCTCATCGCGCATCCCGGCTACGAGCCGTATCGCGTCATGTTCACGAGCGAGGCCTTTCTCGCGCAGAACCCCGAGATCGTGCGCAAGTTCGTGCGCGCGTCGGTGCGCGGGTGGATCGATTACCTGACCGGCGATCCCGCGCCCGCGAACGCGCTGCTCAAGCAGAGGCGCCCCGACCTGCCGGAAGAGTTCTTCGCCTACAGCATCCGCGCGATGAATGAGTATCGCCTCGTGCTCGGCGACCCGGCGCGCGGCGAGAAGATGGGCCAGCTCACGCGCGCGCGCATCGAGACGCAGTTGAAGTTGCTGCGCGAACTCGGCGTGACCGAACGCGAGCTGCGCGTCGAGGACGTGGCGACTTTCGATTACCTGCCGCCGGAGTCGCGGTGAGCTGCCGGAGTCGCGGGTGACGTTGCCGCGGGTGTAGGTTGCGCGCCGGCGCGCAACTCGGGGATTTGGCCAGCGACTTATTGAGAACTACCCAAAGAAGTGACGCTGCGATGCCTTGGGGTAGGGCGCGACCGCCGAGGCTTCGCACTCGTCGCCGCTGGGCGCGCCGAGAGCGTGTTGCGGCGGGCCCAGCGGTCCCGCCCTACCTCCGACAACGTCACTTCTTCAGGAAATGCTCAATAGGTGCAACGTTGCGCGCGAGCGCGCAACCTACGAAAGGCAAGTGCGGCCCCGCCGGCTCAGGCCAGTGACTTGATCAGGATCTTCGAGTTGCGGCCGCTTTCCTCGTAGCTCTTCAGGCGCGATTCGGGGAGGGAATCCTTGTCGGTCTCGTCGAAGCCGCAGACGGACGTGAAGAAGGTGAAGGCCTGCGTCGAGAGGGCGATGACGGTGGCGGCGCCGCGGTCCTTCGCGACCTTGCAGCCGTAATCGACCATCTTCTTGCCGACGCCGCGGTGGTGGTAGAACGGCATGACGTAGAGCGAGCCGACCTCGGCGAGGCCGGGCTGCTCCGGGAAGAAGTTCACCGAGACGCAGGCGATGATGTTCTCGTCGATCTCGAAGACGTGGAAATTCTCGATGTTCTTCTCGATCGCCTGCTGCGTGCGGTAGACGAGTTCCTCGCGTCGCACGGCGGACTTCGTCAGGTTGTAGATCGCGCGCACGTCGCGCTTCGTGGCCTGGCGGATCTGCTGGTATTCGTTGCCGTGGACCAGCGTGCCGACGCCCTCGTTGGAGAAAATCTCGGTCAGCAGCGCGTCCATCTGGCGGCCGTCGAGCAGGTGCACGCGCGGCGTGCCGGTCTCGATCGCCTTGACCGCGTGGGCGGCCTTGGAGCGCATGGGCTCGTTGATGCTCTCGGGGCGCTCGGACAGGATGGCGCGGAGCGTGTCGACGCTGATCTGCTGCTGGAATTTGCCCGCGATCTCGAGGCCGCGGTGGGGCGTGAAGTAGATGACCTTGGTGGCGTGCAGGGCCTCGGCGAGCTCGGCGGCGAGGAGGTCGGAGTTGACGCGCAGCGGGCGGCCGTCGCGATCGAAGGCGATGGGGTTCACCACCGGCACGACGCCGGAGGAGATGAGCTGGAGGATGAATTCGCGGTCGATGCGGTCGACGCGGCCGGTGAGCTGGTGGTCAACGCCACGGAGGATGCCGATGGGTGCGGAGCGCACGGCGTTGGTCAGGGCGGCCTTGAGATTCTGCTGGGTCAGGTCCTCGAGCACGAGGTGCGTCACGCGGCCGGCGGCGCGGATGGCGAGGTCGAGCGTGGCGGGGTCCGTCACGCCCGTGCCGGTGACATCGGTGATCGGCACGCCGCGCACGCGGGAGAGTTCCTCGATCTGCTTGCCGATGCCGTGGACGATGACGACCTTGATGCCGAGCGAGCGGAGGACGGCGACGTCGAGGAGGATGTTGCCGAAGTTCTCGTCGGACACGATCGCGCCGTCGATCGCGAGCACGAAGATCTGATCCTGGTAACGCGGAACGTATTTCAGGATGCCGCGGAGATCGGTGGGTTTGATGTCGGCGCCGTTGGACATGTCGGAGGGACGCTTAATCGGGCATCGCGCCCGGCCCGTCAATGGGGATGTGCGGGCGCGGTGCGGTGGCTCCGGTGCTCACTGCACGTCGACCGACCACTGCAGAGCGGGGCCGCGCGAGGCGAGGCGGACGGTGTAACGTCCCGGGGCGAGGCGCCCGGTCGGCACGCTGGCGAGGTAGTCGGCGTCCTTCCAGCGGCTGAGGAGATTGTTGCCCGGCAGGCGCTCGAGCACGGGGATGAGAACGATCTCGCGGTCGCGCAGCAGCGCCTCGATCCGCCCGACCTGCAGATGCTGGTCCGACAGGGACGCCGCGAAATGCACGCCGTAGACGGCGCCGCGGGTGACATGGCTCGGCGCGGTGACGCGGTCGATGCTGGCGAGCAGGACGGGCTTCTCGGCAAACGAGGCCTCGAGGTCCGCGCCGAGTCCGGCCGCGCCGCGCGCCGCCGCCGCGGTGAGGCCGAGCGCGGGCTTGTCCACCGGACGCGTGATCTCGACCGGGAGTTTCTGCCAGCCACCGGCGAGCAGGCGCGCGGTGGTGGCGCGCTTGTTCATGTCCTCGTAGGGCTTGAACGCCGGGCCGGGCTTGCGAAAGTAGAAATTCACGAGCGTGTAGCCGACGACGAAGACGACGATCGCGAGCACGATCCATTTCATGGACCACGGCTTGGGCGAGGAAGGGGAGCGGCGCGCACTCATGACCGGCGAGCAATAGCGCCCGCCGCGCCGGGCTCAAGCGGGATAACGGTGGCGCGCCCGCCGCGGCTTTGGAGTTGAAGGCCCGGCGGCCGGCGACGATACCTGCAGCCCATGAGCGATCCCCGTTACGCGAAACTGGCCGAGGTGCTGACCGGCTTTTCCACCCAACTGAAGAAGGGCGAACGCGTCCTGATCGACGCCTTCGACTGCCCGGATCTCTTCGTCGTCGCCCTTGTGCGCGCGGCCCAGGCGCGCGGCGCCATGCCCTACGTCAACCTGCAGCGCGCCCGCATCACGCGCGAGCTGCTCCGCGGCGCCAAGGCCGAGCAATACCAGACCACGGCCGACGTCGAGCTGGCCCGCATGCAGAAGATGGACGCCTACATCGCCATCCGCGGTTCGGAAAACATCTTCGAAACCTCCGACGTCCCCGCCTCCCAGGTGCAGATGGTGACGAAGATCCTCAAGCCCGTGCAGGAACACCGCGTCAACAAGACCAAGTGGGTTCTCATCCGCTGGCCCTCGCCGTCGATGGCGCAGCAGGCCGGGTTGAGCACGGAGGCCTTCGAGGACTTCTTCTTCCGCGTCTGCACCTTCGACTACTCGCGTTACGGCCCGGGCATGAAGGCGCTCGCCGACCTCATGGACCGCACCGACCGCGTCCACATCAAGGGCCCCGGCACCGACCTGCGCTTCTCCATCAAAGGCATCGGCTCCGTCCCCTGTGGCGGCCTGCGCAACATCCCGGACGGCGAAGTCTTCTCCTGCCCGGTCAAGGAGAGCGTCGAGGGCACGATCAGCTACAACGCTCCGACCGTCTACCTCGGCACGGCCTTTGATAACATCAAGCTGACCTTCAAGGCCGGCAAGATCGTCGAGGCGACGAGCAACAACACGAAGCGCCTGAACGAGATTTTGGACACCGACGCCGGCTCGCGCTACATCGGTGAGTTCGCCCTCGGCTTCAATCCGCACATCCTCCAGCCGATGCGCGACATCCTCTTCGACGAGAAGATCGCCGGCTCCTTTCACTTCACGCCCGGCCAAGCCTACGAGAAGGGCGGCAACGGCAACAAGTCCGCCGTCCACTGGGACATGGTCTGCATCCAGCGCCCCGAATACGGCGGCGGCGAGATCTGGTTCGACGGCAAACTCATCCGCAAGGACGGTCTCTTCGTCCCGAAGGCGTTGCAGAAACTCAACCCGGACCAGCTCTTGAAAGTGAAGTGAAGTTGCCCACGGAACACACGGAATACACGGACGCGTTCGGCGTCCATTCCGTGTGTTCCGTGTCTTCCGTGGGCCATGCACTCTGATCTGCTCAATTTCATCCAATCGCTCCCAAAGACGGAGACGCACCTCCACGTCGAGGGTGCGCTGCCCTACGAACTGCTGCACGCCTGGGATCCGCAACGCTGGCCGGCGGCGCCGGATTTCCGCGAGCGCGGCTACCGCTACGCGAGCTTCCCGGATTTCGAGCGGCAGCTGCTCGACAATGCCGTGCCGTGGTTCAAGTCGGCCGAACGCTACCACGAGGCGGCCAAGGTGATGTTCGCGCGCCACGTCGCGCAGAACGTCCGCTACGTCGAGACCAGCTTCCACCTCCCGATGGTGGAGTTCGAAAAGATCCCCGGGCCGGAGATCATCGCCGCCATCCGGAGCGCCGCTCCGCGCGGGCTCGAGGTGCGCGTATTCACCGGCATGCCGCGCGACATCTTCGGCGGACCGATGCAGCATCTCGTCGACCAGATCTTCGAATGGGACGGCATCGCCGGCGTCGACCTGCATGGCTACGAGCCGATCCCGACCGACCCGCGCACGCCCGACTACTGGGCGCGCTTCCGCGAAGCCGGGCTCGTCACCAAGTGCCACGCCGGCGAATTCGACGGCCCCGCGCGCGTGCGCGAGGCGGTGGAGTTTCTCGGCGTCACCCGCGTGCAGCACGGCGTCCGCGCCGCCGAGGATCCGGCCGTGCTGAAGCTCTGCGCCGCCCGCGGCGTGACCTTCGATGTCTGCCCGATCAGCAACGTCGGTCTGCGCGTCGTGCCGTCCCTCGCCGAGCATCCGCTGCGCAAGCTGATGGCCGCCGGCATCCGCTGCACGCTCAGCACGGACGACCCGCTCTGCTTCGCGAACTCGCTCAACGAGGAATACCTCGCCGTCGCGCACGGCCTGGGCTTCTCCCGCCGCGAACTGGCCCAGCTCGCCCGCAACGGCTTCGAGGTCGCCGACCTGACGCCGGAGCAGAAGCGCCCGATCCTCGCCGAGCTTGACGCGCTCATCGCCGGCTAAGCGCGCGACCACCAATCCCGTAGCAGCCGTCGTAAGACGGCTGGAGCGATCTGCGCAACGGATGACCGTTCGCGCCCTCAGCCGACTTACGTCGGCTGCTACGAAGCAGGCGGCATCCCTTGTAGGTTGCGCGCTTGCGCGCAACGCGGCCGTGTTGCCAGCTTCGATGCCCCCTTGACGTTCGAAGTTGCGCGCAAGCGCGCAACCTACGGCCAGAGCGCTCCACTCTCGATGCCTGCTTGCACGGATTGGTCGGCGCACCCACCTTGACGGGGCTTGGACCTCACCACTTACACCGTCCCCGAAGGCGCGCGGCGCGAACGCGCGGACAAGGTGCTTGCGGCGGCCTTCCCGGAACATAGCCGCGCGGCCATCCAGCGGGCGATCGAGGCCGGGTTGGTGAAAGTCGACGGCCGCGTCGTGGCGCAGAGCGACGAGGTGCGGGCCGGGCAGTCCATCACCTTCTCGCTGCCCGCCACCAAGCCCGCGGAGTTGCGCGCGGTGGACATCCCGCTCGACGTCGTGTTCGAGGACAAGCACCTCATCGTCGTCAACAAGGCGCCGGGCATGGTCGTGCATCCGGGCGTCGGCACGGGCGAGGACACGCTCGTCCACGCGCTGCTCGCGCATTGCGCGGGGGAGTTGAGCGGCATCGGCGGCGTCGAGCGCCCGGGCATCGTGCACCGCATCGACAAGGAGACAACCGGCCTGCTCGTCGTGGCGAAGAACGATGCCGCGCACCGCGCCCTGTCGGACCAATTTGCCGAGCGCACACTGCGGAAGGAATACGTCGCGCTGATCAGCGGTGTGCCGGCGGCGCTGAGCGGCACGATCGATCGCGGCATCGCGCGCCATCCGGTGCACCGCCACCGCATGACGACGGGCGAGGGCGGCAAGCCCGCGCGCACGGATTGGGTGTTGCTGGAGAAATTCGGCGAGCGCGCGGCCTTCATCCGCTGCCGCATCCACACCGGCCGCACCCACCAGATCCGCGTGCATCTGAAATCGATCGGCCACCCGCTCCTCGGCGACAAGGTCTACGGCTGGCGCGAGAGCCCGTCGATGCCGACGCCGCCGCGCGTGATGCTGCACGCCGAGCACCTGATCCTCGCACATCCGGTCACCGGCAAACCGCTGGAGCTCCGCGCGGCGCTGCCGCGGGACTTCGAGGATCTGATGAGCCAGCTCCGGAAGTTGTAGCGGCGTAGCGCAGGCGTCCCGCCTGCATCTCGACTGAAGCAGGCGGGACGCCTGCGCTACTTGAGCAGCTCTGCCGCGAGGCCGTAGCGCAGGTTGTAGAACGAGTGATGGAACTCCTCGAAGCCGCCGGCCTCCGCGACCGCGAGGATGGTGGCGAGTGCGGTCGGAAACACGTCGGCCCGCCCCGCCGGCAGGCCGGGCACTTGGCGGCGCTCGGCCAAGGTCAGCGGTGCAAGCAGGGCGAGCATCTCGCGCAATTGCGCGCGCGTGACTCGCGGCGCGGTCTGCTCGGTTTTGAGGCCGACCCGCGCGCCGAGGATGGAGCGCACGGTCGCGACCGTGCCGCCGGTGCCGACCGCGGTGGGGGCCGGCAGATCGAAGTGGAATCCTGCCGAGGCCAGAGCGGCATGAACGTGGTCCGCGATGCGCGCCAGCGCTCCAGGCGGGAGCCCCGCGGCAGCGTCCGGGATGAATTTCTCCGTCAGCCGGACGCAGCCGAGCTGCAGGCTTCGGGCCTGCTCGATCCGCCGGTCGCGGAACGCGAGGCACTCGAGGCTGCCGCCGCCGAGGTCGAAGACGTAGAAATTCTGCAATCCCCGCAGGGCGGGATCGGCGGCGAGGCCGGCGCCGATGCCGTTGGCCTCCTCCTCGCCGGTAAGGATGCGGATGGCGTAGCCGGTGGCTTCGAGCACACGCGCCCGGAAATCCGCGCCGTTGGCGGCGTCGCGCACGGCGCTGGTGGCGACGAGTTCGATGCGTTGCGGGGAAAAGGGCGCGGCCGCAGCGAGCAGGTCGCGCACGGCGGCGACCCCGCGCGCCATGCCCTCCTCGCCGAGCCGCGGCGTGGCCGCGCTGATGCCGGCGCTGATGCGCGCATCGAGCGAGCGGCTGAAGACCGGCTCCACTCCGCCGTCGGCGCTGCGCGTGGCGACGAGCACCTTGATCGAATTGCTGCCGATATCGACGACGGCGACGGTCGGGGCGGACATGGTCACGGGGAGCGCATGACGCGGAAGAGCGTGATGCCGAGGAAGAGCAGGGCGTTGAGGCCGAAGATTCCCCACAGGCCCCAGGGCAACAGATACAGCGCCGTCAGGGAGCAGAGCACCGAAAGGGCGGTCCAGAGCAGGGCGGGCGCCTTTTCCATGCGCCCCATCCGGTAGTAGACGATCGCCAGGACGCAGATGACAACAATCGCGAGCATCATGGTTCAGGGGGTGAAGTCCTTCGGCGCGATCAACACGACGAATTCGCCCTTCAGGCTCATCTTCCCGAGGCGCGCCTGCACATCGGCGGCGAGGCCGACGAGGAAGGTCTCGTGCAGCTTCGTCACTTCCTTCGCGATGCAGACGACGCGGTCCGGGCCGAGCACGGTCATGATCTCCTCGGCGAACTTGTCGATGCGGTGGCAGCTTTCGTAGAGCGCGAGCGTGTAGTCGAAATCGCGGTATTTCTGGAGAAACGTGACGCGCGCGGCGGACTTGGCGGGCAGGAAACCGGCGAAGAGAAAACCGTTGGTCGGCAGGCCGGCGGCGCTGAGCACGGCGACGAGCGCGCTCGGGCCGGGCACGGGGACGACGGGGAGCTGGCGGCGGCGGCAGGCGCGCACGAGCCGGAAACCGGGGTCGCTCAGGCCGGGCGTGCCGGCGTCGCTGACGACGGCGATGGCTTTGCCTTGGGCGAGCAGGTCGGCGAGGCGCTCGGCCGCCTCGGTCTCGTTGTGCTCGTGGTAGGGGACGAGGTCCTTGTGCAGGCCGAGGCGGTGGAGCATTGCGCCGGTCGTGCGGGTATCCTCGCAGGCGATGAGGTCGACGGCGCCGAGGATGGCGCGGGCCCGGTCGGTGAGATCGGCGAGGTTGCCGATCGGCGTGGCCACGACGTAGAGGTGGCCGGGTTGCGGCGTCAGCGAGGTGTTCCCGGCAGGCGCGGTCATGGCGCGGGCCGCAGGTTCAGGGCGCGAGGGCGCGCTCAGTTGCCCATGCCCGGAATGCGGCCTTCCCAGTCGGCGGGACGGCTCCACGGAATGGAGGAATCCTGCTGGGCGGACGTGCAGCCGGAGAGCCCGACGAGGGCGAGGGTGGCCAGGGCGAGGGCGAAGATGACTTTGCGGCGGGAGGGCATGTTCTAGTTGGCTAATACGGCAATATCGCCCGCCTGCAACTGTCCTTTCGACGCGCCGGGCAGGAGCTGGACGATGGCAAAACGGGGGCGCACCTCGCTGAGACGGCCGAGGGCGAGCTCGGTTCCGTCGCGCGTGAAGGCGCAGACATCGCCCGGGCGCAGGCCGTGCTGCGTGCCGCGGTCGATGACGACGAAGGCGCCGCCGGCGCCCACCTCGACGACCTGCGGCGGGGTGGCGCGGCGGGCCGGTGCGGGAGGTTCGGGGGCGGAAGGAGTTGGCCCCAAGTCGGCCAGGGCGCGGGTCAGCAGTTCGAGCAACTGGGCCTCGAGCTCGGCGATGCGCCGTTGGTAGGGAGCGACATCGACCGGCGGGGGGGCGGGCGAGGGTGGGGCACTCACCGGTTCGGGCGCTGGCGGTGGGGTTGAGGCGACGACCGGTGCGGGGGCGGGGGATTCTGCGCGCGACTGCCGGCGCACGTTTTCCAGTTCCGCCATCAGGGCGACCTCGCGTTGCTCACGCTCCGTGAGTGTGGCTCGCACGGTGGACAGTTCGCGGGCGAGCTGGGCGCTGCGGGTCTCGGTGGCGGTGGCGCGGGTCTTGGCGGAACCAAGCTGCGTGTCGGCGGCGGAGAGCTTGGCGGCGAGATCGTCGGCGCGTTCGCGGGTCTGCTTCAGTTCGAAGCGCAGGTCGGCGTTCTCGCGCGCTGCGGCGGCGGTGCGCTGGGCGGCCGCGCGAGCCTGGCGGTGGAAATGCCAAGCCGCGCCGACGGCGGCGAGGGCGAGCACGCCCGAGAGAGCGAGGACGAGACGCGGCGACATCGCTCAGCCTGCGGCCGTGTAGGTGCTCGCGAACCAGGGTTTGCGCGCCTGCTTCGCGACGCCGCTGTCGGGATTGGCCGCGAGGTGTTCGAGCACCTTGAAGACCGCTTCCGTGTGCTGCGGTTCGCCGAGTTTCTCGGCCAGCGCCTCGGCCGTCAACGCCGTGCCGGGCGCGGCACGCAACGCGGCGAGGAGGCGGCCGCGCAGGGCGATGACGGCGGTCGCGGCCTTCTTGCCCGCCTCGACGCCGGGCTGGTGGTAGGCGTTGATGCCGATGAGCGCGGAGTAGAGACCCACGACGCGCTCGTAGAGGGCGATGAGCATGCCCAGCGTGCGCGGGGAGACCTCGTTGATCGTGAGGGTGATCGAGTGGCGGTCCTTTTCGGAGAGCGCGTCGCGCGTGCCGAGGAAGAATCCCTGCAGGTAGTCGCCGCTCGTGACGCCGCCGGCCTCGACGGCGAGCGAGTCGCCGGCGCGGTCGGCGAGAACCTCGATGAAGGTGACGAAGAAATTGTTCACACCCTCGCGGAGCTGCTGGACGTAGGCGTGCTGGTCGGTCGAGCCCTTGTTGCCGTAGACGGAAATACCCTGGTTCACGACGTTGCCGGCGAGGTCGAATTCCTTGCCGAGCGATTCCATCACGAGCTGCTGCAGGTAGCGCGAGAAAAGCAGCAGCCGGTCCTTGTAGGGCAGCACGACCATGTCCTTCGCGCCGCGGCCGTCGGTGGCCCAATACCACATCAGCGCGAGCAGCGCGGCAGGGTTGTCGCGGAGCTTCGGCTGGCGCGTGACCTCGTCCATCGCGGCGGCGCCGGCGAGCAGCGGGTCGATCTTGATGCCCTGCAACGCGGCGGGCAGCAGGCCGACCGCGCTCAGCTCCGAGGTGCGGCCGCCGACCCAGTCCCACATCGGGAAGCGCGCGCGCCAGCCTTCCTGCTGCGCGATTTGGTCGAGCTTCGAGCCCTCGCCGGTGACGGCGACGAAGTGCTTTGGGTAATCGAGTCCGGCGGCGCGAAAGGCCGCGGCGGCCTCGAGCATGCCGTTGCGCGTCTCGACAGTGCCGCCGGATTTTGAGATGACGACGACGAGCGTCTGTTTCAGGCGCGAACCAAGCTCCGCGAGCACGTAGTCCATGCCGTCGGGGTCGGTGTTGTCGAAGAACGACACGCGCATCTTGTCACGTCGGCCCTTCGGCCGGCCCAGCGCGTGGCTGACGAGTTGCGGACCGAGCGCAGAGCCGCCGATGCCGATGACGAGGAGTTCCTTGAATTTGCCGCCGGTCGGCGGCGCGATGTCGCCGGCGTGGACCGCGGCGGCGAATTCCTTCACGGCATCGACCGTGCGCGTGATGGCGTCGCGGATCTCGGGCGTCGGCGCCAGTTCCGGGGTGCGCAGCCAGTAGTGGCCGACCATGCGGTTCTCGTCGGGGTTGGCGATGGCGCCCTTTTCGAGTTCGGCCATCGCGGCGAACGCGGCGTCGAGGCGCGGCGCCATGGATTCGAGGTAACCGTCGGGGAACGGCATCCGGCTGATGTCGAGGCCGAAGCCGAGCTTGGGAGAGTGGTAATAAAGCGACTTGAAGCGGTCCCAGGTCATGTGGAGGCGAGGTTACCGCTCCGGCCCGGCGCGGCTAGCCGGAAAACGTGTCATCACCGCGCCCACTTCGGGATTGTCAGCCCGCGGGCCGCGACCCTCACTGGAGGCAGCAATGGCCTTTGACCTCAAACGCGTTTTGAAAGTGATGCTGTTCGCCTCGAACGGCCCGCTTGCCGTGAAAGACATCCAGACCGCCTTCACGCGGTTCCACGAGCAGGCGAGCAACCTGCCGCTCACCGGCGAGGCCGAACAGGGCGCCGTGTCTGCGGACGACGCCGCGCCCGAGGCCGCCACCGAGTCCGTGGTCGCTGAAGCGACCGCACCCGATGCCGCCGAGGCCGTCGTGCCGGCCGCGGAGGAGGATGAAATCTACCGCGACGTGCCTTCGCTCGTCACCACCGCGCAGATCCGCGAGGCGATGGACGCCATTTCGCTCGAATTACAGGCCGCCGCCAGCGAGGTGATCCTCGTCGAGGGCCACAGCGGCTGGCGTCTCGTCACGCATCCGCGCTATGCGCGCTGGGTCCGCCTGCTGCGCAACGAACCGCCGCCCGTGCGCCTGACGGCTTCCGCCATCGAGACGCTCGCCGTCGTCGCTTACCGTCAGCCCGTCACCCGCGCCGAGATCGAGCAGATCCGCGGCGTATCCGCCGAGGCCGGTCTGTCGAAGCTCCTCGAACGCGATCTCATCTACGTCGTCGGCCGCGCCGACCTCCCCGGCCGTCCGATCCAATACGGCACGACGGACGCCTTCCTCGAATTCGTCGGCATCAAGTCGCTCGACGAGCTGCCCGCCTCCGACGTGCTCTCGCCGCGCCAGATCGATGCCTGGTTGCAGAGTGCCAGCCAGCCGCGCGCGGCGAGCGACGCCGACATGGGCCTCGACGAGACCGAGCCCGATCAATTGACCCTCGATCAAGCGCAGGCCGCCGCGACGCCCGCGGAGCCCGTCGCCGAGACGAAGACGGAGTGAGCGCCGAGATCGCCAAGCTCCGCGCCCGCATCGATGCGCTCGACCGGCGCATCGTCGGGCTGCTGAACCGCCGGCTGAGCACCGTCAGCCAGATCGGCCAAGTGAAGGCCAAGCTCGGCCTCAAATCCTACTCGAAGAGCCGGACGGCGGAGATCCTGCGCAACATCGCCGCCGCCAACCGTGGCCCGCACACGGCGGCGCAGCTGCGGCGGATCTATCGCGCGGTCGTGGCCGCGTCGGTGAAGTTGCAGGACCGCCAGACGGCGAAGCGAAAGCGCTGAGCCATGGCCGCGCCGTTGCGCATCGGGGTGATCGGGGCGGGGGCCAACACCCGCGAAAAGCACCTGCCGGGATTGCTCGCGCAGCCGGACGTGCGGATCGTCGCGGTCGCCAACAGCAGCCGCGAATCCGGCGAGCGCGTCGCGCGCGAGTTCGACATTCCGCGCGTCGCGACGGACTGGCGCGAGATCGTCGCCGCGACCGACCTCGACGCCGTGTGCATCGGCACCTGGCCGTATCTGCACGCGGAGATCACGATCGCCGCGTTGCGCGCGGGGAAACACGTGCTCACCGAGGCGCGCATGGCGCGGGATCACGCCGAGGCGCGGGCGATGCTGAGTGAGTCGCTTAAGCATCCGAATCTCGTCACGCAGATCGTGCCCGCGCCATTTTCACTGCCCTTCGACGCGACCGTGCGGGCGTGGCTCGACGCCGGCAAACTCGGGCGCGTGCTCGAGGTCCAGGCCGTGTGCACGCACGGCAAACTGGCGGACGGCGCGGCGCCTTTCGGTTGGCGGCAGGATTTCGCGCTCAGCGGCAAGAACACGCTCTTCCTCGGCATCTATTACGAAATGGTGCGGCGCTGGCTGCGTTGCGATCCGGAGTCGGTCGTCGCCGAGGCGGCGATCCATCACCGCGAGCGCCGCGATGAGAACGGCGTTCTGCGCGAGGTGAAGATCCCCGACCGCGTCACCGTGCTCGGTCGCTACGCCGACGGCGCACGGCTGCTGCTCCACGTGAGCGGCGTGGAGACCAGCGCCCCGCGCAACGAGCTCCGCGTGCACGGCACGGCGGGTGCGTTGCGGGCGGATTTTGCGGCCAACCGCCTGTTCTTCGCCCCGGCGGGTGGAACGGAGCAGGAGGTGACGATCGAGCCGGCGTTGCGCGGCGAGTGGCGGGTGGAGGCGGACTTCGTCGCGAGCATCCGCGAGGGAGCGCCGGTCCGTTTGACGGATTTCGCGAGCGGCGAGCGCTACATGGCCTTCACCGACGCGGTGTGGGAATCGTGGTCGAACGACGGCGTCCGCGTGGCGCTGGCGCCCGCACCGGCTGCGTAGCCACCTACGCGCGGGTTTTCAGCAGATACCACACCCCGACGGCGCCCCAGAAGCCGACGAAGAGGATCAGGAAGGCGATCCAGCAACCGAGTTTGACCTGTCCCGGCTTGGCTCGCTCCTCCTCGGCATAGCGGGCGAGGAGCGCATCCGCGTCGGCCGGATGAATTGCCGGCGCCGCGCTCACGCCCGCGGTGGCGACCGGAGCGGGCACGGGGGCGGCAGCGGGGGCCGGGGATTTTTCCGCGGCCGCGATCTCGGCGTCGAGCCAGGCGAGGTGCTGTTGCACGAGGGCGCGCTGGCGGCGGAGTTCGGCGAGGCGGTCGGACACGCGGGGAGGGTGGGCGGCGCGTCGCGGACGGGCAAAGAAAAAGGCGTCCCGGAGGACGCCTTGAAACGGATGGCTGAGCGGTGGCTCAGACGACGCTCACCTTGCGGTGCGCCTTGTCGAACTCGACGGTGCCGTCGCGCAGGGCGAACAGCGTCCAATCGCGGCCGACGCCCACGCCCTTGCCGGGGTGATACTTCGAGCCGCGCTGGCGGATGATGATGCCGCCGGCGAGGATCTTCTGGCCGCCGAAAATTTTCACACCAAGACGCTTGGAGTGGCTGTCGCGGCCGTTGCTGGATGTTCCCTGACCTTTCTTATGTGCCATGGCAGTGTCTCCTTAGGCTTTGATGGATTCGATCTTGATGACGGAAAGTTCCTGGCGGTGGCCGCGCTTGCGCTCGTAGCCCTTGCGCTTCTTCTTCTTGAAGACGATGACCTTCTTGCCGCGCTTGTTCTCGAGGACCTTGGCCTTGACGGAGGCGCCCGCGAGGAACGGGGTGCCGACCTTGAAGCTGTCGCCTTCGCCGGCCGCGAGGACTTCGGTGATTTCGACCGTGGCGCCGGCCTCGGTCTTGGGGAAGCGGTTCACCACGAGGATGTCACCCTCGCTGACGGAGAACTGCTTACCCTGAGTCTTGATAGTGGCTTTCATAAATTCAAAGGGCCGAAATAAGGGGAGCGCCCGGAGGGTGCGCAAGGATTTATTTTCGCCGCGCGGTTTCCCGAGTGAGAAAACCTTTCGCGCTGGGCAACCGCAGCTTGCGGGAACGCGCCGGGAGCGTCAAATCACGGGTCATGGGACGCCTCATGGAACCGGCGGAATGGCAGGCCAAAGGCACGGTGGGCTTGGCGAGGTCGCTCCTAGGCAAGGTGTTGGTGCGCACCACGCCGGCGGGGCGGGAGGAAAGAATCATCCTCGAAACCGAGGCCTACCACGGCACGGCGGATCTCGCGTGCCACGCCAGCAAGGGCTGGACGCCGCGCACGCGCGTGATGTTCGGACCGGGCGGGCACTGGTATGTCTACCTGTGCTACGGCATCCATGAGATGTTGAACCTCGTCACCGGGCCGGACGGCTTTCCGGCAGCGGTGCTCATCCGCGGCGTGGAGCACGCGATCGGCCCGGGGCGCGTGACGAAGCGCCTGGCGATCGACCGCCGGTTGAACGCCCAGCCGGCCGCGCCGGCGACGGGCCTGCATCTCGAGGATCACGGCATCGTGGCGCCGCGGAAACATATCGTCGTCGGACCGCGGGTGGGCGTCGATTACGCGGGACCGGTGTGGGCGGCGAAGCCGTGGCGGTTCCGCATCGCAGCGGAGCACCTGCGGCGTCCCTGAACGGGCTCGCGTTCAGTCGGTTTTCGCGCCGGTCGCGCCGGCGGGCGGCGGCTCATAGCCGCTGAGCAGGAGCGAGGCGGTGCCGTAGTTCAGCTTGAGCTGCATCTTCACGGGCAGTTGCGAGCCATCCTGCGCGATCCAGACCTTGATTTCGCCACCGCGCTTGAACAGGCCCTTGGGCGTGCCGCGCATCGTGGGCACGAGGACGAGGGCGCGGTATCTGCCGAGCGGCGTGCGGACTTCCTCGTAGTGCTCGGCCCGGATCGTGAGCGGGTAGATGTCGCGGCCGAAATGCACGACGATGTCGCGGGCGTCGCCGGGCTGCAGGTTCCAGTCGCGGGTCTGCACGAGGGCGCTGATCAGGTCGAGCGGGTCGCCCTCGGGGATCGGGATGTCGCCGCTGCGGCCGGGGCGGCTGCGGTCCACGTGCCGGGCGACGCGCGCGTTGTAGTCGAAGGTCGTCTCGGAGTCGGTGGTGCGCTTGCCGTCCTGCCCGGTTTCGCGGGTCGAAAGGATGCGGCCCGTGGCGCGGTCGATCACCACCTCGGCGCGGTTGTCGAGGGCGTAGACTCCGCGCACGAAGCCGCGCGACGAGGTCGTGTTCACGAGCCGCATGAGGTCGCGGCCGTCGGGCCCGGTCTCGGCGTCGGCCACGATGGTGATCTCGCCGGCGCGGGGGAAGAGCGCGAAGCCGACCTTGTAGGTGAATCGCTCGCCGTCGCGGAACGCGTTGTAGGGCGCCGCCTGCGCCGGGAGGGCGGAGGCGAGCAGGGCGAGGGCGGGCGGCAGGAAGCGGGACAGCATGGGCGGGGAGAAGAAAGATGTCCGTTCAGAGGGAAAGTTCCATCTGGTTGACCTTGCCCAACGCCCAGGCCTCGACGCCACGGGCGCGGAGCGTGGCGGCGAACTCGCGGGCGAACCCGTGCACGGTGTAGACGGCGCGCGGTTGCGCGCGTTCGACGAAGGCGAGGAGTTCGTTGAAATCGGCGTGGTCGGAGAGCGGAAACATCGCGTCGCAACCGTAACGATACTTCGTCGCCGGGTCGAGCGCCCAGCCGGTGACGGCGGCGGTGCGCTTCGGGTTGATCCAGTCGAGCAGCGGCGCCCCCGGCGGCGTGATGACGACGTGGCCGGGATGCATGCGCGGGTCGAATTCTGCGTAGGGCGGCATGGCCTCGCCGAGCTGTTCGTAGACGCGCGTGAGCTGCCAGGCCTGCGGGTGCAGCATGACGCCGAGCCCGGCGCCGCCGACGAGGCGGAGGAGCTCCTGGGTCTTGCCGAGCGTGTAGGCGTAGAGCACCGGCGTGGCGCCGGCGGCGAGGGTCTCGCGGCAGAACGCGACGATGGCCGCCTCGGTCTCCTCCGTCGGCGGCATCACGTAGCGCGGCAGGCCGAAGGTCGTTTCCATGATCAACACGTCCGTCGCCGGCGTCGCGCAGGGCTCGGCGGCGAGCCCGCGGCGGAGCTTGAAGTCGCCGGTGTAGAGCAACCGCCCGAGGCGCGCGTGCTCGATTTGCACCAGTGCCGAGCCGAGGATGTGACCGGCCGGATGCAGGGTGACCGTGCAATCGAGCGTCAATTGCTCCGCGTGGCCGAAGGGCAGCGCGTGCACCGTGCGGCGTCCGCCGAGGCGGTGTTGCAGCAGGCGCGCCGTCGCGGGCGTGCAAATGATCTCGCGGTGGCGGCCGATGTGGTCGGCGTGCGCATGGGTCACGACCGCCTGCGTCACGGCGTGCGTCGCGTCGAGATGCCAGCCGAGCTGCGGCAGGTGGATGCCGTTGCCGGCTTTGACCTCCCAGGACATGCGCGGACGGTAGGCGGAGGACCGCCGCCGTCAAACGGCGGGCGGTTCTTCCGTGAGGTATTTGCGGCGCAACAGGCGCCAGGCGGTGACGAAGAAGGCCGTCAGCGGCACGGCGAGCAGCATCCCGAGCACGCCGCCGAGCGCGTGGCCCCAGAAGAAGATGGCGAAGATGATCGTCACCGGATGCAGGCCGGTGCGTTCGCCCATGATGCGCGGGGTGAGCAGCCAGCCCTCGATCATCTGCACGGCGGTGAAGATGCCGAGGACGATCAGCAGCAGGGCGGGGCCGCCGCCGGGCTGGAACAACGCGAGCGGCAGGGCCACGGCGAGGCCGAGGATCGAGCCGAGGTAGGGAATGATGTTGAGCAGGCCGATGATCAGCCCGAGCGCGAGGCCGAAGCGCAATCCCGCCACGGAGAAGCCGATCGCCAGCAGCACGCCCATGATCAGGCCGATGAGCAGCTGCCCGCGGAAGAACGCCACGATGATGTCGAGAAACTGCCGCACGAGAAAAACGACGTCGTCGCGGTGACCGGTGCGCAGGAAGGGCAGGTTGGCGCCGAGCCGGCGGGTCGGATCCGTGTCGTCCGAGAGCAGGAAGAAAAACAGATAAACCGGGATGATCGCCACCGAGGCGACGAAGGCGAAGAACCCGAAGAGGCCCGCGCCCGCCGCCTTCAACGACGGCGCCACATGGCCGAGGATGTCCTGCGCCTGCTGCGTCAGGGAATCGAGGACGGCCTTGACGCTGGGGTTCTCCAGGTAGTGCCGCGCCACGCGCAGCCACTCGGGAAAATGCTCCTCGGCCCACTTGAGCGAGTTCTGCCAGAGCACGGGCAGGTAGGCGAAGAAGTCCACGATCTGTCCGATGACCGGCGGGGCGATGGCGAGGATGAGTCCGGCCGAGGCGAGCAGCACGAGACCGTAGAGGAGGATGACGGCGGCGAGGCGCCGGCCGCGCAGGTGCCGTTCGAAGAGGCTCACCACCGGGCGCAGGATGAGCGCGAGGATGCCGGCGGTGGCGATCGGCCAGATGACGCTCGAGAAGGCCGCGACGAACCGGCCGGCGAGGACGAGACTCAGGCCCGCCAGCGCGGCGATGCCGACGACGGCCGCGAAGGCCAGCGCCGCGCCGACCAGTCGGCGCTGGGCCGGAGAGAGCAGGGGGTCTTCGGAAGCGGACATCGGGACGCGACGCTCAATTGGGCGGGCAAACCGGAAATGGCGCACGCGTCTCGCCGCTGTGATGGCGGAAAAGCCAGCGCGCCATGGCGGGGAGGAGCAGGAGCGCGCCGAGCATGTTGAAGAGGAACATGAACGCGAGGAGGATGCCCATGTCGGCCTGGAACTTCAGCGCGGAGAACGTCCAGGTGCCGACGCCGACGGCGAGCGCACCGCCGGTGAAGAACACCGACGTGCCCATCGTGGCGAAGGCGTAGTAGAGCGATTCCTCGAAGTATTCCCCCTTGCGGAGCTTATCCAGCAGCGTGCTGAACAGGTAGATGCCGTAGTCGACGCCGATGCCGACGCCGAGGGCGACGACGGGGAGCGTCGAGGTCTTCAGGCCGATCTCGAGGTGCACCATCAGCGCGTAGCCGAGGTAGGAGACGATGATCAGCGGCAGCACGATGCAGACCGTGGCGCGCCAGGAGCGGAACGAGAGCAGGCAGAGCGTGATGGTCGTCGCGTAGACCCACAGCACCATCGGGAACTGGGCGGCGGAGACGACCTCGTTGGTCGCGGCCATGACGCCGACGTTGCCGGTGGCGAGTTGGAAACGGGCGCGGTCCGTGCCGTGCGCGGCGCGGAAATCCTTCACCGCGGCGATGACGCGCTGGATGGTCTCGGCCTTGTGGTCCTTGAGGTAGATCATCACGGGGATGACGCTGCCGTCGTTGTTCAGGAGCCCGGTCGATGTCTCGACGGGCGAGACGGACTGGGCGAGCATCGATTGTTCGCGCGGGAGCACGCGCCACTTGAGGCTGCCCTCGTTCCAGCCGGCGTTGATCGTGCGGGCGACCTCGGGCAGCGTGAGCGTGGACTGGACGCCCTCGACGTTGCGCATGTGCCAGGCGAAGCGGTCGATAAGCGACATGACGTCATGCTCGATCACGCCATTGGGCACGGTCTCGACGAGGACGGTGATGATGTCGACGCCGATGCTGAACTTCGCGGTGATGACGGCGGTGTCCTCGTTGTAGCGCGAATCCTGCCGCAGTTCGGGCACGCCGGCGTGGAGGTCGCCGATGCGCACCTGCGGCGCGCGGTAGAGGCCGTAGGCGAAGAGGGCGGCGCCGATGAGGAGGACGATGGTGGCGTTGCGGGCGTTGGCGACCTTGACGAAGGCCTTCCACAGCGGCTGCAGGGCGAAGCGCCGGATGTTCAGGCGGCGGCGGAAATCGGCCGGCATCTTCGTGTAGGAGAGCAGCACCGGCAGCAGGAACATGTTGGTGAAGATGATGAGTCCGACGCCGAGCGAGGCGGTGATGGCGAGCTCCTGGATGATCGGGACCTTGACGAGGTAGATGGTGATGAAGCCGACCGTGTCGGTGACGATGGCGACGGAGCCGGGGACGATGAGCGAGCGGAACGCGCCGCGCGCGGCTTCGCGCTCGTCCTGGCCGATGTTGAATTCGTAGCGGAAGGCGCGGAGCATCTGCGTGGCGTGGCTCACGCCGATGGCGAAGACGAGGAACGGCACGAGGATCGACAGCGGGTCGATGCCGAAGCCGAGCAGGTTGAGCGCGCCCATCTGCCACACGACGGCGCAGGCGGAAGTGATGAGCGGGATGACCGTCAGGACGGTCGACTGCGAGAAGTAGCGCAGCAGGCACGCCGTGATGAGGAACGACACGCCGAAGAACATCAGCACGCCGCGCGCGCCGTCGGTGATGTCGCCGATGACCTTGGCGAACCCGATGATGTGCACGCCGAGCGTCTCGCTGGCGAACTTGTCGCGGATGTTGCGCTCGAGCGCGTCGGCGACCTGCTTGTAGTTGAGCCGCTGGCCGGTCTGCGGATCGACCTCGAGGAGGGAGGCGACGATGATGGCGCCGGAGAAGTCGTTCGCGACCAACTGGCCGACGCGGCCGGACTTGATGATATTCTCGCGCACGCGCTGCAGGCCCTCGGGCGTGGGCTGGAAGTCGGCGGGGATGACGTTGCTGCCGATGAGTCCCTCCTCGACGACCTCGATGTAGCGGACGTTGGGCGTGTAGATGGAGGTGACCTGCGAGCGGTCGACGCCGGGGACGTAGTAGGTCTCGTCGGTCGCGGCCTTGAGCGCCTGGAAAAATTCCGGGGTGAACATGTCGCCGTCCTTGGCGACGAGCGCGATGACGATGCGGTTGGCCCCACCGAACTGCTCCTGGTATTTGTTGAAGTTCTCGATGTATTCGTGGCCGGTCGGGAGCTGCTTGTTGAAGCTGGCGTCCACGCGCGTGCGGGCGGCGAAGAAGCCGAACACCAGGGTGAGCGCGAGGAAGAGCAGCGCGACGGTGCCGCGGAAGCGGAAGACGAGGTCCTCGAGGCGGGAAATCATGGGCGGGTCAGGGGAGCTTGAGGCGCACGGCGCCGGCCTCGCCGACGGTCAGGAGCGCGCCGTCGCGCGTGGGCAGGAGATCGGCGACGCTGGTGCCGAACTCATCGGCCTTCCAGTGCTTGAAGGAGAGGCCGAGGTTGCGGCTGAGGAAAAAGTTTCCGCCCTGACCGGCCATGACGATGGTGCCGTCGTCCAGCCGGGTGCCGGCCATGAGCAGGACCTTGATGGGGTTCTCGACCTCGGTCCAGGTTTCGCCTTGGTCGGGCGAAGTGAGGAGATGCCCGCGGAGGCCGCCAAGAACGACGGTCGTGCCGTCCGCGGTGACGATGGCGAAGAGGGAGCCTTCGTAGGGAAGTTCCACGCGGTTCCAGGTGCGGCCGTCGTCGCGCGAGACGGCGAAGGTGCCGGTCTCGCCGGCGAGGTAAAGGACGCCGTCGGGGGCGCGGGTGATGCGGTTGTAGTGCAGGTCCTCGCCGAGCGGGTTGTTCTGCGTCCAGGTCGCGCCGCCGTCGGTGGTGACGCGGAACTGCCCGTAAGCGCCGATGGCGAAGCCGCGCTGGGAGTCGAGAAATAGAACGTCGAGGAGAATGCTGCGGAGGTCGCTGCCGCCGTCCTGGCGCTTCCAAGTGCGGCCGCCGTCGGTGGTGGCGAGAATGACACCGTCGTGGCCGACGGCCCAGCCGTGCTCGGCGTCGGTGAAAGCGACGCCGGTGAGCATCGCGCGGGTGGGAGTGACGCTCTGCGTCCAAGTCTGGCCTTCATCGTCCGAGAGGAGGATATGGCCGCGGTCACCGACGGCCACAATCCGGTCGCCGGCGCGGGTGACGTCGAGGAGGAGGGCCTTGGCGGCGAGGGGCGCCGGTTCGGATGTTTCCGCAGCGCGCAGGGCCGCGAGGGACAGCAGGGGCACGAGGGCAAGGAGCAGCCGCAACATGTTGGGGCTGAGAGGAGCGGAGATTGTGGCGCGGCGCAAGCCAGCGTGTGCGGAAACTGCGGGGCACGCGCTTCCGGCGCGGCCGGACAAAGCAAAGGGCCGGTCGTCGCGACCGGCCCTCGGGGAAGAATGCTAACGACTCGGGCTCAGCGGACGCCCATCTGACGGAGGCGCGTCTGCGTGAAGTCGGCCGGCGTGCGCGTCAGGGTGAAGTCATACATCTTGTTCTTGTTGTCCAAGCCCATGACGAAGTAGCGGCGGGCTTCGAGGTCGACGTGAACTTCGAGCGTGCTCCAGAAGGTCTGCGCATCGTAGTAGTTGATGCAGTGCGCCTCGGAGACGCGCCAGAGGTTGCCGCGGCCGTCGTATTGGTCGACGGCGAGGATCTGCCAGCTGTCCTCGTCGATGTAGAGCGTGCGGCGCGAGTAGACGTGGCTCGTGCCGGGCTTGAGCGTGGCGTCGACGACCCAGACGCGGTGCAGCTCGTAGCGGGCGTGGTCCTGATTGATGTGCAGGGGCTTCAGGATCTCGTCATAGCCGAGCGAATCGCTGTGCAGCTTGTAGGAGTTGTAGGGGACATACATCTCCTTCTTGCCGACGAGCGTCCACTCGTAGCGGTCGGGCGCGCCGTTGAACATGTCGAGCTGGTCGGACGTGCGGAGGTTGTCCGAGGCCGTGCCGGGGTTGTCGTATTCGATCGACGGGGCGAGGCGCACGCGGCGCTGGCCGGGGTTGTAGAGCCAGGCGCGGCGCTTCTCCTTCACCTGGTCCATCGTCTCGTGAACGAGAAGGATGGAGCCGGCGAGGCGCGCGGGGGCGACGACGCTCTGGAGGAAGTAGATGAGGACGTTGTTCAGCGACTCCTCGGTCATGCCTTCGCGCACGTAGTTGAAGAGGTATTCCTCCTCGAAGTCGACGAGCACGTAGGAACCGTTGCGCTGGACGGAGGCCTGGCTGAAGGTGCGCTTGGCGGCGACGCCGCGGTAGCGCGTGAGGTGGTTCCAGACGACCTCGATGCCGCTCTGCGGGATCGGGAAGGGCGTGCCGCCGAGGGTGCCGGTGATGCCGTTGCCGCCGGCCGTGAGCTGCGCCGTGGTGGCGTTGGCCTTGGTGGCGTCGTAGATGCGCTGCGGGTTGGAGACGGAGCGGCGCGTCGGGTAGACGGGCATCTTGTAGGTCGGATACGCCTTCAACAACGCCAGGTGGCCGGCGCTAAGCATGGAGGCGTATTGGTCGGCGTTCTCACCGGTGATGGTGAAGAGCGGCGCGTCGCCCGCATACGGATCGGGGTGGTGCGAGCCCGGCGTGTAGCCGGCGGGCGGGGTGGTGAGACCGCCATCCCAGGCCGGGATGGTGCCGGCGGCGTTGCCGGCTTTTTCCGCGCCGAGGGGCGTGAGGTCGTTGCCTAGGCGGGCAGCGTCGGCGGCCGAGATGCCGGCGCCGGCGCTGAGGGCGAACGCCAGCAGGGCCGAAGCGGCGAGAGTGTGACGAAGTCCAGGTTTCATTTTAGGGGCGGAGGTAAGGGGTTAGAACGAATACTTCACCGTCGCGGAAACGTAGTCGCGGTCCGCGAGGAGGTTGTAGCGGCCGGCGCCGGAGAAGTTCACGTAGCGGAGCTCCACCGCCCAGGAGTTCTGGTAGGTGAAGTCGGCGCCGAGGGTGAAGGTCTTGCGGCCGCCGACGAAGTTGCCCATCGGGAGCGGCGTGTTGCCGTCGACGTCGTGCGCGAAGACGACGGTCGGGGACATGTTCACGCCCCAGAAGAGGTTGTTGTAGTCGAGGCGGCCGACGATTTGGTAACCCCACGAGAAGGTGTCCGCGAACGCTTCAGCTGGCTCGGAGAGCGGCGGGATGTTCGCCGTGTTGTTGCCCGAGGAATTCATCGCGGACAGACTGCCCAGAACAAAGGTGCCGGGGCCGTCGTAACGGAGGATGCTTTTGGCGGGGAGATCGGCGTTCACGAAGCCGGCTTCGGCGAGGAGCGTGGTCTGGTCGGCGCCGAAGATGCCGCGCGAGACGCGGGTGGCGGTCATCTGGCCGGTCCACACCTTGTGGCGGCGGTAACCGGGGATGTAGGTGTTGAGACCGAAGGTGCCCATCTGGTTGTTCGGGACCCCGAAGCGCGAGTTGAGCGCGGAAAGGGCGGCGAAGAGCAGCTCGACGTCGTCGACCTGGAAGGGCTGGTTGCTGCGATAGCTCAATTCGCCCTGCAGGGCGACGCCGCCGATGTTGGTGTTGAACGAGGCGCCCCAAAGATGGATGTCCTCCGGAAATTCAATGATGTAGTTGCCGGTGGCGGCCGCGCGGAGGAGTTCGCGCTGCGCGAGCTGGCCGGTGACGCCGGCAACGGTGGCGTAGAACGGCTGCAGAGCCGCGGGCAGCGCGCTGGCCGGCACGCCGGTGAGCGTCGCGCCGATCAGCGTCGTCAGGGCCGCGGGCACGCCGGCGGGGCCGCCGAGCGCGGTGGCGAGGCTGGTCATGAACGCCGAGTTGGCCTGCAGGATCGCGCCGGAATCGGAGGCCGCGAGCGCACCGTTGACCGGGACCGTCGGCGTGCGGGCCGAGATCGTGGGCAGGCGGCTGTGGTAATTCATGAAGTAGAAGCCGAACTCCGTGTTGTTGAAGTTCGAGAGGTAGCGGAAGTTGATGCCCCACTGGCCGGCGCTGCCGGGCTCGTTGTCGGCCCCGCGGAAGATTGCGCCGAGGCCGGACGAGTCGGCGACGGCGCCGAAGCCGAGGAACAGCTTCGTGCCGCCCTTGGCGACGAAGTCGTTCGTCGAGAAATAGGTGCCGGGCGGGTCGACGCGGGTGCGTTCCCAGTCGAGCAGGTAGAAGGCCTCGACCGTCAACGTGTCAGTCAGTCCGAGCGAGCCGGACACCATGTTGATCGGGCGGAGGGCTTCCTTGAGCTCGGCGCCGGGGAGGCGCAGCTTGGCGACGTCGATCGGGTTGACCGAGTTGATGCCGTTCGGGATGAACGTGCTCTCACCCCAGCTCAGCACCTGCTTGCCGATGGCGAAGCGCGCGGGCATGTCGCCGAGCGTCGGGCGGAAGTAGACGTAGGCGTCGAGCAACTCGCCGCCCTCGGCGACGACGCTGCGCGCGGAGTCGGAGAGCGCGATCTTGCGGCGGGACTGGTCGGCGTTGACGTTGTCGTAGAAGTAATAGCCGCGGACGAAGGCGCCGGCGTTCTTGTAGTCGAGCTGGAGGTCGTGGTTGGCCTTCAGCAGGAACGAGGCGAGGCCCTTGTCGTAGTTCAGGTTGCCGTCGTCGGCGTTGACCGAGCGCTGCTGGCCGGGGACGCCGTTGAAGGTATTGGTGATGCCATAGAGCGCGGGGCTCGGGTTCTTCAGACGGTAGAGACCACCGGCGGAGAGGGTGGTGTCGAAGCTGCCTTTGACTTCACCGAGCTCGAAGACGAAGGCCCGCAGGGAAGGGGCGATCGCGAGCACGGCGGCCAAGGCGAGGGTTGCCTGCGTCTGCAGACGACGGTGCATGGGTTTGCTAGGGTTCATAGCTTAAGGAAGCACAGCAGCCTCATCCATGAGGCGTTGGGGGTTTGAGGGTCAGCCAGCCATGGTCAGATGGCTCATTTGGTCGCGCATGAAGCGCCTTTTTACCACCGAGTTCAAGTTTTAATCCGCGCACTGGCAGGAGTTTGGTTTCGCCATTAGCGTTTTGACGCCCGCGCGGTTCCGGCAACGCTGCCGGCATGGACGCGGCCCCGCACATCCACATCAAGGGCGCGCGGGAGCACAATCTCCGCAACCTGGAGCTGCGCATCCCGCGCGGCCGGCTGGTCGTGATCACCGGTCCCAGCGGCTCCGGCAAGTCCTCGCTGGCCTTCGACACGCTCTACGCCGAGGGCTACCGCAAATACATGGAGAGCCTCTCCGCCCAGGCGCGACAGATCCTCGAGCAACTCAAGAAGCCTGACGTCGATTTCATCCACGGCCTTTCGCCCGTCCTCGCCATCGAGCAACGCACCGGCGGCGGCTCGCCGCGCAGCACGGTCGCCACCGTCACCGAGGTCGCCGATTACGCGCGCCTCCTCTGGTCCCTCGCCGGCGAACAACGCTGCCCGAAGGACGGCGGCCGCGTCGTGAAGCGCTCCCTCGACGACTGCGTGTCGCAACTCCTCCGCGACGCCCCCGGCGAGCGCGCCTTGCTCCTCGCTCCGTGGATGCGCGCCAAGCCCTCCGTTCTGCGCGACGAGATCCCGCGCCTGCGCCAGCGCGGCTTCCAGCGCGTCCGCATCTCCGGCGAGGTGAAATCCATCGACGAGCCGCGCCTCGTGCCCAACGGCACCGCCGAGATCCCGGTCGACCTCGTCGTCGACCGCCTCGTGCTCAACGCCGACCAGCGCAGCCGCCTCGCCGACTCGCTCGAACTCGCCTTCCGCGAGGGCCAGAGCCGCGCGGTCGTGCTCGTCCAACGCAGCGCCGACGCGCCGTGGCGCGAGATCGCGTTGAGCCAGAATCTCTCCTGCGAGATCTGCGGCGATGTCTTCGACCCGCTCACGCCGCGCCATTTCTCGCCCAACCACAAGGAGGGCGCCTGCGCCGACTGCGGCGGACTCGGCCGCATCCTCACGTTCAGCGACGAACTCGTCATCCCCGATCCGGAAAAATCCGTCCGCGAAGGCGCGATCAAGCCGTGGCGCATCGGCGGAAAAAATCTCATCATCAAGCACAACGCCCTGCTCAAGCAGCTCGCCGAGCAACTGCCGTTCGACCCCGACGTGCCGTGGAAAAAACTCCCCGAGGCCACGCGGCGCACGCTCCTGCACGGGGCGGGGGAGCGGCTCTTCAGCTTCAAGCTCCGCCGCATGCGCGAGGCGAAGCCGATGCCTTTCCCCGGCGTCGTGGCCGACCTGATGACGAGCTTCCGCGAGACGGACAGCGAGGGTTTCCGCGCGCGCCTGACGACCTACATGGTCAGCGGCACCTGCCCTACCTGTCGCGGCGCGCGCCTCAACCCCCGCAGCGCCGCCGTCCTGGTAGGGCCGGTCTCCGACCGGCCTCGACCAAGCCACGAAACGCCTGCGGCCACCCAAACGGAATCAGCACCGGCCTCCGACCGCGCCCGCCTCGGCTTCGCCGACTTCCTCGCCCTCGACGTCGCCACCGCGCATGAACGCACCCGCGCGCTCGCCGCCACGCTGACCGGGGTCGACGCCGTGCAGGACGTCGTGGCCGGCATCGAGCAACGCCTGCATTTCCTCGCCGAGACCGGACTCGGTTACCTCACGCTCGACCGCGAGTTCAGCACGCTCAGCGGCGGCGAGGCGCAGCGCGTGCGCCTCGCGACCCAGCTCGGCATGGGCCTCGTCGGCGTCATCTACGTCCTCGACGAACCGAGCATCGGTTTGCACGCGAGCGACAACGTCAAGCTCCTCGCCACGCTCCGCGACCTGCGCGACCGCGGCAACACGGTCGTCGTCGTCGAGCACGACGAGGACACGATGCGCCTCGCCGACCAGCTCATCGAACTCGGTCCCGGCGCCGGACGGGAGGGCGGACAACTCCTCTTCCAGGGCGCGCCGGCCGACTGCATGAAATTGTCCGCCTCGGATTCGCGCACCGGACCGTATCTCGCCGGCAAGATGGGCGTGATGAAGGACGCCAAGACCCTCGCGCCCGACGGCCGCTGGCTCACCGTGCGCGGCGCGGCCGAGCACAACCTGAAGCAGGTCGACGCCGCGTTCCCCGTCGGTCTGCTCACTTGCGTCACCGGCGTGTCGGGCTCGGGCAAGAGTTCGCTCGTGAACGACATCCTCGCCGCCGCCACCGCGCGGAAACTCAACGGCGCGAAGATCCTCCCCGGCAAACACAAGGGGCTCGCGGGTCTCGAACATTTCGAGAAGACCGTGCAGGTCGACCAGGAGCCCATCGGCCGCAGCCCGCGCTCGAATCCCGCGACTTACGTCGGCCTGCTCGACTTGCTGCGCGATCTCTTCGCGCAGGTCCCGCTCGCCAAGGTGCGCGGCTACAAGGCCAGCCGCTTCTCCTTCAACGTCCGCGGCGGCCGCTGCGAACGCTGCCAGGGCGACGGCCAGATCCGCCTCGACATGCAGTTCATGGCCGACGCCTTCGCACCGTGCCCGAGCTGCGACGGCCGGCGTTTCAACCGCGAGACCCTCGAGGTGCGTTTTCACGGCAAGAACATCGCCGACGTGCTCGAACTCACCGTGCGCGAGGCGATGGAACTCTTCCGCGCCGTGCCGCGCATCGCCGAGAAACTCGCGACGCTCGACGCCGTCGGGCTCGGTTATCTTTCCCTCGGCCAGTCCGCCACGACGCTCAGCGGCGGCGAGGCGCAGCGCCTCAAGCTCTCGCTCGAACTCTGCAAGCGCGAGCAGGGCCGCACGCTCTACATCCTCGACGAGCCGACGACCGGCCTGCACTGGACGGACATCCAGCGGCTGATGGAGCTGCTCTTCAAGCTGCGCGACGCGGGCAACACCATCGTCGTCATCGAGCACAACCTCGACGTCATCCACCTCGCCGACTGGATCATCGATCTCGGCCCCGGCGGCGGCCCGCAGGGCGGCGAAATCGTCTACGCCGGCCCGCGCACCGGCATCGCGCGGGAGCCGCGCTCCCTCACCGGCAAGGCCCTCACGCACTGGGCGAAAAGTAGGTCCGGTCTCTGACCGGACCAAAAACTCCCCGCCCGCCGCTATCATCCGCGCTACGCGCGGCCCAACCGCCGCCGGCTCTTCTGGCGCGCCATCCGCGCATGCCTCGGCCGTTTTCGCACATTTCTGCGACTTCCCGCCCGGCCGCCGTGTATTCGCAGCATCCGGCCAACCTCCCTCAACCCAACCCTGCCTCCGTCTCCATGAAAAACCTCCTCCGCTCCTCCCTCGCCGCCGCCACCCTGACCTGCGCGCTGGCCGTCTCCACCTTCGCCTCCGCCGACGAACCCGGCTTCGTCGACATCGGCCAGCTGATGCCCTCGGCGAAGGGCGAGTTCGTCGAAGTGAATCTCTCGCCCGCGCTGCTCAAGTTCGCCGCGCGCATCGCCAAGCACCACGAGCCGGACGCCGCCGAGATCGTCGGCGACATCAAGCGCATCCGCGTCAATGTCGTCGGCCTCGACGACAGCAATCGCGCCGCGACCATCGCCAAGATCGAGGAAGTCCGCGCCAAGCTCGAGAGCCAGGGCTGGACCCGCATGGTCACCGTCCGTGAGAAGAACGACGGCGACAACGTCGCGGTGTTCGCAAAGGTTCGCAGCGAGGAACAGATCGATGGCATCGTCGTCACCGTCATCGACCGCAAGGGCGAGGCCGTCTTCGTCAACATCGTCGGCAACATCAGCGCCGACAAGATCGCCGCCCTCGCAGAGAAATACGACATCGAGCCGCTGCGCAAAGTGAAGGTGAAGGTCAGCAGCCGCGGCTGAGCGCGCTCCACCCCTCCTTCCAACCCGACTCACCGGAGCCACCGCCATGAACCCCGTCCCGAACGTCCCGCCCGCGCCCCGCCGCCGCATCTGGCCCTGGGTGCTCGGCATCTGCCTCACTCCGTTCCTCGCGCTAGGTCTGGCGGTGGCGAGCTACGTCACGCTCGACAGTGACGCCCGCACGCTCCGCCGCCATGTCATGCGCGCCACCGAGGCGGACTGGACCACCAAGGTCCAAGTCAGCGTCGGCCGCGCGACGATCGGCACGGTGCGCACCGGACTGCTCTTCGCCCGCCAACCGGAAGTCGAGGACGCCCGCCTTGCGCTCGGTGCCATCAAGCACGCCAGCGTCGGCGTCTACGAACTGGCTTCGGACTCCGCCGCCGGCTGGTCCGGCAACCGGATCCTCACCGACACGGACAACGCCATGCAGAAGCGCGGCTGGTCCCGCCTCGTGGGTGTCACCGGGCGCGATGAGACCGTCATGGTCTATGTCGCTGAGGACGCCGACGAGAACGAGCCCCTCGACATCTGCGTGGCCGTCGTCACGAACCGCGAGCTGGTGGTCGTCTCCGCCACGGTCGACGCCGACGCCCTCAGCCGCCTTGTCGAGCGTCACACCGCCGGCGACCTGCGCGCCGAGATCCGCCGCCACGTCCGCCTCTGAAGAGTTTCACGACTGACCAACACCAACCGTCCCGCGAGTCCGGCCCAGGCCGGACTCGCTTCTTTTTGGGTCCGGCGTAACGTGTCCGCGTGCTCCGGACCCTGCCGACCATCGTCCACCTCGACGCCGACGCGTTCTTCGTCGCCTGCGAACTGGCGCTGAAGCCGGAGCTGCGCGGGACCAAGTGCGCCGTCGGCGGACGCGAGCGCGGCATCATCTCTTCCGCCAGCTACGAGGCCCGCGCCGCCGGCGTCTACACGCCGATGCCGACCAAGCTCGCGCTGCGGGTCTGCCCCGACCTCATCCTGCTGCCGCACACCTCCGGCCTCTACGGCAAGACCTCGCGCCGGATGTTCGACCTGTGCGAGAGCCTCACGCCGCTCGTGCAGCGCAACTCGATCGACGAGGGCTACCTCGACCTCGCGCCCTGCGGCTTCCGCGACGCCGCGGAGATCGAGCGCCGCGTCCGCGCCTTGCAGCAGCGCATCACCGACGAGTTGCAGATTACGGCCTCCTTCGGCGTCGCGGCGAACAAGCTCGTCGCCGCCATCGCGTCGAAGGCGCGCAAGCCCCGCGGCTTCACCGTCGTCCCGCCGGGCACGGAGGCGGACTTCCTCGCGCCGCTCCCGATCAACGTCCTGCCCGGCATCGGCAAGAAGACCGAGGAGCGCGTGAAAGCCGCCGGCCTGCACGTCGTGCGCGACGTGTTCACGAAGACCGAGCGCGAGCTGGAGGCGCTCTTCGGCAGCTTCGCGCCGGAGATCCTGCGCATGGCGCGCGGCGAGGACGACCGGCCGGTCGAGACCGAGCACGAGGACGCGAAATCGTATTCGCAGCAGGAGACGTTCGGTCACGACATTGCCGACTTCGCGGAGATCGAGCGCATCGCCAAGCGCATGATCGACGACCTCATGCCCACGATCCGCGCCGACGGAAAACGTGCCAAGACCCTGACCATCCGCGTGCGCTATCCCGGCATGGAGGACGCGTCGAGCGGGCGCAGCCTGCCGGAAGCGACCGATCTGGAGGCGCCGTTTTATCCGCTGGTCGCGCCGCTCCTGCGCGCCGCGTGGACGAAGCGCCGGCCGTTGCGTCTGGTGGGCGTGCGGTTTTCCGGCGTCGAGGAACCCGCGGGGCAGCTCGAGATGTTCACCCAGACGGAGGAGAAGAAGCGCCGCCTCGCCGCCGTGCTCGACCGGCTCAACACCGGCAAGTCGCCGACCGTCAAACGCGGCCACCAGCTCAGCCCGGAGCGCGCCGGCGAGTGAGCGAAAGCGCTTGCCGACCGCGACCGGGATTTGGTTTTCCGGAAGCCGATTTCTGACGCCATGCCCATCTACGAGTATTACAGCCCCGACACGAACCGCATCTACTCGTTCTACGCGAAGACGCTCGCGCAAGGCCGGCTTACGCCGCGCTGTCCCGACAACCCGAAGGCGCGGATGGTGAAGCTCATCTCGGCCTTCACGATCGGCGGCGCGCGGCGCAAGGAGGAGGAATCCGCCGCACCCGCGCCGGCGGCCGGACCCGGCGCCGAGGGCGCCGACGACGCGAAGCTCAACGCCGCGATGGAGGCGATGGAGCGCGAGTTCGCGCACGTCGACGAAAACGACCCGCGCGCGATGGCGCGGATGATGCGCCGCATGGCCGAGCTCGGCGGCGAAAAGCTCGATGAGTCGATGGAGGAAGTCGTCCGCAAACTCGAGGAGGGCGCCGACCCTGACACACTCGAGGAACAGCTCGGCGATCAATTTGGCGCGGAAGGCGAGGAGGCTCCGCCTTTCCCCGAAAAGCCGGCCGACCCCGCGGCGCTCGCCCCGGCCGCCCGAAAATTCAAGGTCCGCCGCCCGCCGCCCTCGCGCGACCCGAAGCTCTACGATTACGAGTGAGTCGGGTAGGGCCGGTCTGTGACCGGCCTGATGAATTCGCAGTTGCCGAATGACCGGTCAGAGACCGGTCCTACCCACGCAGCGCGCGTCTCGATCGCTCGCCATCGCACTCTGTTCTTGGTTCTTCGCACGGGGTGTGCTCTTCGTGGTGGACATGCATTCATCGGACATCGACCTGCGTATCGCCGCCGCCAAGCAAGCCGTGCTCGCCGAAACCGCCCGGCTCCACGCCGAATTCGGCCGCACCACCGCGCAGTTCAAATACGACGGCACCCGCGTCACGCCGGTCGACATCGCCATCTCCGAGGCCATCCAGCGCGCAATCACGGCGCAGTTCCCCGGCGACCAGTTCTTCAGCGAGGAACTCGCCGTCACCGAGACGCCCGTGCCGGTCACGTCCCGCTATTGCTGGGTGCTCGATCCGATCGACGGCACGAACAACTACGCCAACGGCATCATCTACGTCGCCATCTCGCTGGCGCTTCTCGAGGACGGCTTGCCGGTCTACGGCGTGATCTACGACATGGCGCGACGCGTCCTCATGCACGGCGGCCCGGGTCGCGGCGTGTGGGACGGCGACAAGGCCGCGCGCGTCACCGACCGCGCGCCGCACGGCCACAGCCTGATCGGTTTTCACTCGCCGGTGGAGAAGGTCTACGCCGCCGAGGGCAAGCGCCTGATCGAGGAGTTCAAGATCCGCGGCCTCGGCAGCAGCGCGCTGCATCTCGCGTATTGCGCGGTCGGACACCTCGACGGCGTCGTGGAGCACAACAACAAGCTCTGGGACATCGCCGCCGCCGCCGCGATGATGAGCGAGGCGGGTGGGGAAGTGCACTACCTCACACCGACCCCGTTTCCGCTGCGCGAATTCTGGCTGAAGTCCCCGCGCGTCCAATACGTCGCCGGCAACGCCGCGATGTGCGCGAAGCTGCACAGCGTGCTGGGACGCTAAGTCGAAAACGCGATCGGTGCCACGCACCCGATGTAGGTTGCGCGCTTGCGCGCAACCTGGTCGATGCCGCGAAAGGGCGCGAGTTGCGCGCAAGCGCGCAACCTACAAGAGCACCGTTCGCGGGCTAGACCTTGTATTCGGTCAGCGGCGTTGGATCGAGGAGCTTGGTGTGCGGGAGCTTGGCGGCGAGTTCCTGCATGAACCATGCGCGCGCGGGCGGGTCGCCGTGCGTGATGACGAGCGAGCGGGGCGAGCATTCGACGGCGAATTCCACCAACTCCTCGCGATCGGCGTGACCCGAGAGTTCGAAGCGCTCGATGGCGGCGCGGATCTTCGTCTTCACGTTCGCCGCGGCGAAGAGGAAGTCCTGGCCGTTCTTGGCCGCCTGGAGCTGGCCGCCGGGCGTGTCGGGGTCGGCGTAGCCGACGAAGCAGATCGAGTTCTTCGCGCCGCCGAGAAGACAGGAGGCCAGCGTGTAGGACGGCGTGTTCTCCACGACCATGCCGGAGCTGACCACGTAGATGCCCTGTTCGCCGGGTTGCTTGCCGGGCACGAGGTCGCGCGGGGATTTCCGCACCTTGAGGTCCTTCAGGATCGTGCGGGTGAAGTGCACAAGGCCGGTCTTCTTGGCGATCTGGTCGAAATAATCGCAGAGATCGAGGCCGAGGCCGGTGGCGAAGATGGGTGCCTCGACGAGTTTCCCGAATTTCCGCGCATCGTGCAGGATCGCGAGGATCTCCTGCATGCGGCCGAGCGCGAAGACCGGGATGAGCACCGAGCCGCCGCGCTGCAGCGTGTCGTTGATCGTGTCGACCAGCCGCAGGACTTCGGACGAGCGGGTGCGGCCGGCGGGTCGCTCGGTGGCGCCGCGCGTCGTCTCCATGATGAGCGTGTCGTAGTGCTGGTGGCGCGGGAACTTCGCCGGGCCGAGCGTGCGCTGCGCCTCGAAGAGCACGTCGCCGGTGAAGAAGATGCGGCGGTGCTTGTGCAGGACTTCGACGCCCGCGGCTCCGGCGATGTGGCCGGCGGGGTAGAGGGTGAACTCGATCTCGTCGCGCCGGCCGGTGAACTTGCGCGGATGGTTGAACGGGTGCGGGTGCAACCGCGGCATCAGGCGGTCGATCTCCTCGTGGGTAAACAGCGGGTAATCCAGCACGCCCTTCTCCTCGCGCTCGCGCACCATGACGTTGGCGGAGTTGTGCAGCATGCGGTCGATCAGGGTGCGGCTGGGCGCGGTCAGGATGACCGGCGTGTTCGGATGCGCGCGCATCAGCAGCGGCAGCGAGCCGATGTGGTCGAGGTGGCAATGCGTGATGATGATCAGGTCGAGCTCGACCCCGGCCAGCGGACGCAGGTCGGGCGCGGCGAGGCGCCCGGTCATCTTCGGGTGCAGGCCGCTGTCGACGACGAAGTGGAAATCGCCGAGCTGGCAGTAGAGGGAGTTGGCGCCGATCCCGCCTTCGCGGTTGAGGTCGATGAGCTTCATTGCGCGCGTTGAAGGAGCCGCACGGCGCGGGCGAGCGCAAGGCAAAGGTCGCGGCCGGGGCGCGGCTCAGGCCGGCGGGATGACGAGTTCGAAGTGCGGGATGCGCACGAAGATGCGCGCGCCGTGCTCGTCGACGCCGTGGAAACTGCCGTGCGCCCGCGCGTCGCAGGCGGTGAGGTGGTAGCTGTTGTAGGAAAAATGCGCGCCGGGCGCGAGGCGCGGCGTCTCGCCGACGATGCCGTCGCCCTCGATGACGAGTTGGGTGCCGTCGTCGTGTTCGACGATCCACTTGCGGCCGAGCAAGGTGACGGTGCGGGCGGAGTCGTTGTGGATGGTGAGAAAATACACGAAGGCGTGCGGCCGGTCCGGTGGCAGCTCGGCGCCGCGGCGGTAGACGAGCTTGTCTAATTCGACGCGAAGGCCGGGTAATTCCAGGGCGGGGGAGGGCATTGGCGGTTGAGAGGGGCGGGAGGCTGCGGTTGAGTAAGGGGCACGGAGACCATCATGAAGCATATCGCGGAAGTCGCCCGGGAGATCGGAATCGCCGACGAGCATCTGTTGCTCTACGGCCGAGACAAGGCGAAGGTTGCCTTGGCCGCGCTGAAAGACCGGCCGCCGCGCGGCAAACTCATCCTCGTCTCCGCCATCACGCCGACGCCCGCCGGCGAGGGCAAGACGGTCACTTCGATCGGGCTCGCGCAAGGGCTGCGCCAGCTCGGCAAAAAATCCGCCCTCGCGCTCCGCCAGCCCTCGATGGGCCCCGTCTTCGGCCGCAAGGGCGGCGCCACCGGCGGCGGGCGCAGCACCGTGCAGCCGGCGACCGACATCAACCTGCATTTCACGGGCGATTTTCACGCCATCACCGCCGCGCACAACCTGCTCGCGTCGATCATCGACAACCAGCTCCACCAAAAGCAGACGCGCCTCGCGCCGTCGCAGGTGCTCTGGAAACGCGTGCTCGACGTCAACGACCGCGCCCTGCGCAGCGTCACGCTCAACGCCGGCGCCAAGACCGGCGAGCGCCGCAGCGGCTTCGACATCACGGCGGCGTCAGAGATAATGGCGATCCTCTGCCTCGCCGACTCGATGGCCGATCTGCGCGCGCGCCTCGACCGCATCGTCGTCGGCTTCACGGCCGAGGGCGAACCGGTGCGCGCCGCGGAGTTCAAGGCCACGGGCGCGATGCTCGCGCTCCTGCGCGACGCCCTGATGCCGAATCTCGTGCAGAGCAGCGAGGGCGTGCCAGCCTTCGTCCACGGCGGGCCGTTTGCCAACATCGCGCACGGGTGCAATTCGGTCCTCGCGACGCGGATGGCGCTCGCGCACGCGGACTACGTGGTGACCGAGGCGGGTTTCGCCTTCGACCTCGGCGGGGAGAAGTTCATCGACATCAAATGCCGGCAGGCCGGGCTGAATCCCGACGCCATCGTCATCGTCGCCACGGTGCGGGCGCTGAAGCTCCACGGCGGCGCGCCGTTGGCGGAGTTGACGAAGCCGGACTTCGCGGCGCTCGAACGCGGGCTCGCCAACCTCGAGGCGCACGTGTCCGCGGCGCGGAATTTCCGCCGGCCGGTGACGGTGGCGCTGAACCGATTCCCCAGCGATACGCCGGACGAGATCGAGCGGGTCGCGGCGTTCTGCGCCTCGCTCGGCGTGCCCTGCGCCTGCTCCGAGGTCTTCGCCCGCGGCGGTGCGGGCGGGGTCGAGCTCGCGGAGACAGTGTTGCGTCATCTGCCGGCGCAGACGCCGCCGCTCGAGCTCACCTACGCCGACGACCAGCCCGTGAAGACAAAGATCGAGACGATCGCGCGTCGGTTCTACGGCGCCGACGGCGTCGACCTGTTACCCGAGGCGGAATTGAAGCTCGGTCTGTTCGAAATCGCGGGCTTCGGCGACCTGCCGGTCTGCATGGCGAAGACGCAGAACTCGCTCTCCGACGATCCGGAGAAGATCGGCCGTCCGCGCGGATTCCGCATCACGGTGCGCGACTTCGAACTCGCGGCCGGCGCGGGCTTCATCGTCGCGCTGACGGGGCAGATGATGCGCATGCCCGCGTTGCCGAAGGTGCCCGCCGCCGAGCGGATCGACGTCGATGCGGCCGGTGACATCGTCGGGATCTCGGGAACGTAGGCGAAGAGGTAGGTTTCGGGACATTTTGCAGGGACGCAGCAAGACTGCGCGCCTACAGTTCCGTGATTCTGCGTGAGGCTTGGGGTTCGAGCGGCCCGATCCCGGACGGACATGAAGCGGCCAGTCAGAGACTGGCCCTACGCAATATGCCGCGCCGTTCGTCATCGGGAGGTTTTCCCGCTTGCCAGACTACGCGCGCACCGGTGTCTAAGTTCATGGCTAAGCTCGCGCTCCTTTCCGTCAGCGATAAACGCGGCCTGGTGGACTTCGCCACCGCGCTCGTCCGGCAGCATGGCTTCACGCTGCTGTCCACCGGCGGCACGGCCAAGCTCCTCGCCGAAGCCGGCCTGCCGGTCACCGAGGTGAGCACGCACACGGGTTTTCCGGAGATCATGGAGGGCCGTGTGAAGACGCTGCATCCGAAGATCCACGGCGGCCTGCTCTGCCGGCGCGACAAGGCGGACCACCTCGCGCAGGCGGAGAAGAACCAGATCGGGCTCATCGACCTCGTCGTGGTGAACCTGTATCCGTTCGAGCAGACCGTGGCGAAACCGCACGTCGAATTCGAGGAGGCGATCGAGAACATCGACATCGGCGGCCCGTCCATGCTGCGCAGCGCGGCGAAGAATCACGAGAGCGTCACGGTCGTCTGCGATCCGGACGACTACACCGGCGTGCTCACGGCGCTGACGGCCGGGGAGGGGAGCGCCGAGTTGAAGGCGCTGCGTCGCCGGCTCGCGTTGAAGGTCTTCGCCCGCACGGCCAGCTACGACGCCGCCATCGCGCGTTATCTCGAGACGCAGCAGGACGAGCCCGACCTTGAGGCGCTCAGCGGGTTTCCGGCGACGTTCTCCGTCTCGCTCAAGAAGGCGCAGAGTCTCCGCTACGGCGAGAATCCGCACCAGAAGGCCGCGCTTTACGGCACGTTCCACGAGCACTTCCGGCAGCTCCAAGGGAAGGAACTCAGTTACAACAACATCTTGGACATCACGTCCGCCACCTACCTGATCGGCGAGTTCGAGAAGCCGACGGTTGCGATCCTGAAGCACACCAACCCCTGCGGCGTGGCGAGCGGGGCGACGCTGCTCGACGCATGGGAAAAAGCCTACGCGACGGACCGGCAGGCGCCATTCGGCGGCATCATCGTCGTCAACCAGACGCTCGATCAGGACGTGGCGGAACAGATCAAGGACATCTTCACCGAGGTGATCATCGCCCCGCGCTTCAGCGACGAAGCGATGGCGATCTTCGCCAAGAAGAAGAATCTCCGCCTGATGGTCGCGAAGGAGGGCATCGGCGCCGACGCGCTGCAGGAGGTCCGCTCCGTCGTCGGCGGCGTGCTCGTGCAGGACCGCGACCGCACGTTGGGGAACCTGCGCGAATTCAAGGTGGTGACGAAGCGTCAGCCGACCGCCGAGGAGTGGGAGGCGATGCTCTTCGGCTGGAAGGTCTGCAAGCACGTCAAGTCGAACGCCATCGTCTATTGCCGCGGCGAGCAGACGCTCGGCGTCGGCGCCGGCCAGATGGCGCGCGTCGACAGCTCGCGCATCGCCGTGTGGAAAGCCGGCGAGGCGAAGCTCGACCTACGCGGCAGCGTCGTGGCGAGCGAGGCCCTGTTCCCGTTCGCCGACGGCCTGCTTGCCGCGGCCGATGCGGGCGCGACGGCGGCGATCCAGCCGGGCGGCGCGATCCGCGACGAGGAGGTCATCAAGGCCGCCGACGAGCGCGGCATGGCGATGGTCTTCACGGGCATCCGCCATTTCAAACACTGAGCGCAGCCGGTTTCTCCCGGCGCCGCCGGGCGCGGACAATTTGCGGCTTGGAGCCGCGGTGCTCTTGGCTACGTTTCCGCCATGATGTCGGCTTGGCGCAATGCACTCGCGGTCGTGGCGGCGACGTTCCTGCTCGGGGGCTGCCAGACGGTGCCCGAGACGGGCCGCAGCCGCATTTTGCTGACCTCTGCCGCCGAGGAATCGCGGATGGGATTGTCCGCGTTCGAGGAACTGAAGCAGAAGCTGCCGATCTCGCGCGATCCCGCCCGCAACGCGCGCGTGCAGCGGATCGGCGCGCGCCTGCGCGAAGTCATCGGCCCGGACCTGCCGGACGCGCAATGGGAGTTCGTCGTCTTCGTTTCCGACGAGCTCAACGCCTTCGCGCTGCCCGGCGGCAAGGTCGGCATCTACACCGGCTTGATGGATTTCGTCGACAACGACGCCGAGCTCGCGGCGGTGATCGGCCATGAAATCGCCCACGTCGTGCTGCGGCACGGCGGCGAGCGCATGAGCAACAAGATGCTCGCCGGCCTGGCCGGCGCCGCGGTGGTGGTCGGCAGCGAGGGGAGGCGCGACGGCGACTGGGCGCGCGTCATCGGCGGCCTCGCCATCACCGGCACGGTGCTGGCGTATTCGCGCGAGCACGAGAGCGAGGCGGACCGGGTTGGCGCCCGTTACGCGGCGCGGGCGGGTTACGATCCACGGGCGGCGGTCGATTTTTGGCGCAAGATGCTCGCGCAGTCGGGGCAGAAGCCGGCGTTTGCGCGGTATTTTTCGACCCACCCGCTGGGGCAGGACCGCATTGCCGCGCTGCAGGGCTGGATGCCCGAGTTGCTGCCTCTTTACGAGGCGGGCCGCCAGCGTTTCGCCGGCCGCGAGTAAGCCGGCGTAATCCGGCCGCGCAACCGGCGTAACATCGCGCCGGCACACGGCGTTTCGGCTAGCGCCGGGGCGCGGCATGGTGCAAGTTCGCGGGCATGTTCGACCCCATCGAGAAACTCAAGGAATACGTCCGTCACGCCAGCGTCTCCGCCGACCCCAAGTTCAAGGACGGCATGGTGGGCGCCCAGAATTTCCTGACCGCGCTGTTCCAGGAAATCGGCTTCGCCGTCGAGTCCGTGCCGACGGAACTTCACCCGGTCATCGTCGCCAAGCGCATCGTCAACAAGACGTCGCCGCACGTGATCATCTACGGTCACTACGACGTGCAGCCGCCCGATCCGCTCGCCCAGTGGAACTCCGCGCCGTTCGAGCCGACCATCAAGGGCAACCGCATGTATGGCCGCGGCACCGCCGACAACAAGGGCCCGCTCCTCGTGCACGTCGCCGCCGTGGCGCAACTGCTCGAGAAGGAGCCCGACCTGCCGCTCAACATCACCTTCGTCGTCGAGGGCGAGGAGGAGATCGGCTCGAAGAACTTCAAGAGCTTCCTCCGCAAGCACCGCAAGAAGCTCGATGGCGACTTCATCTTCATGTCCGACACCGGCATCCCGTCGCCCGACCAGATGGTCGTCACCGTCGGCCTGCGCGGCATGCTGGCCTTCGAGATTGAGCTCACCGGCCCGAAGTCCGACCTGCACTCCGGCATGAACGGCGGCGTGCTGATGAACCCGCTCCAGGCCCTCGCCGAACTCTGCGCCTCGCTGCACACGCCGGACGGCCGCGTGAACATCCCGGGCTTCTACGGCAAGGTGATCGAGCCTGAGAAATGGGAGCGCGAGCAGCTCAAGAAGGCCGGCCTCAAGAAGGATGCCTACCAGAAATTCCTCGGCATCCCGAAATTCCACACGCCCCCGGGCTACACGCCGTTCGAGGCGATCCGCTTCCTCCCGACGCTCGAGTTCAACGGCTTCAGCGGCGGCTATCAGGGCGAGGGGACGAAGACCGTCATCCCGAGCAAGGCCAGCGCCAAGGTCACCTGCCGTCTCGTGCCGAACCAGACGCCCGAGAACGTGAAGGAACTCATCTTCAAAGCCATCCGGAAGCGCTGCCCGAAGGGCGTCACGCTCAAGATCACCGAGCAGCATGTCGCGACGCCCTACGTCGTGATTCCGCCGGACCGCTCCAACACGCCGAAGAACCAGTCGCCGCAGCTTGCCGCGTGCTTCCGCGCGCTCGACGCCGCGACGAAGGAAGTGTGGGGCAAGCCCGCGCTCTACCTGCGCGAGGGCGGCAGCGTCGGTCTCATCGCCGACATCAAGACGGTGCTCGGCCTCGACGCCGTGATGATGGGCCTCTTCCTGCCGGAGGACAACCTCCACGCCCCGAACGAGAGCTTCAACCTCGACGTCATGAAGAAGGGCATCGCGACCAGCGCACGCGTGCTCGAGCGCCTGGCGAAGGGGGCCTGAGTTCGGAGCGATTCAGCTCGATTCGGATTCGATTTTAAAGCGAAGGCGGCGCCACGGAGGCGCCGCCTTTTTTGCGCGCGAACGCGGCAGAGTAGGCGGGAATTGGTAGGACCGGTCTCCGACCGGTCCCTAGGAGGGGCGAATGCGCTGAGGGTCCGGTTAAAAACCGGACCTACCTCGGACTTGCTGTAGGTTGCGCGCTTGCGCGCAACAAGGACGCGCGGAAAGCCGAAGGTCACGACCAACGGCACGCCGCGGATGCATGACGCAGTGGCGTGCTTGCACGCCACTGTTGCGCGCAAGCGCGCAACCTACCTCGGCCAGTGCGAATTCTCTTCGGAAATCCGCGCATGAAAAAGCCGCGGATCGCTCCGCGGCTGGAAAGGTTGGTCTGCTCGAGGCGCTTACTTCTTCAGCACGACGAATTCGACGCGGCGGTCCTTGGCCCACTCGGCATCGCCGCCGGTCTGCTTGGCCTCGGTCGAGCCCTTCGAGAGGATCTCGAGGCGGCTGCCTTGGATGCCGAGCGACTCGAGATATTTCTTCACGGCGTTCGCCCGGCGGTCGCCGAGGCCGAGGTTGTATTCGGCGGTGCCGCGCCAGTCGCAATGGCCCTCGAGGAGCATGCGCTTGTCGGGATTCTCGTTCAGCCACTTGACGGCGGCCTCGATCTTCGGGCGCTCGCGGGCGGAGACGGCGGAACGATCGAAGTCGAAATAGACGGCTTCCATCAGGCCGCGGATGGTGAACTCGTCCTCGGTGGCGCCGGGCGGGAGGTTGCGGGCCTCGAGGCCGGTGCCGGGGGCGAGATCGCTGGGCAGCGCGACTTGATCGGGATTGATCGTCGAGTCGCCGAGCGCGGAGGCGTTCTCGTCGCGGACGGGTTTCTTGGTGCAGGCCGCGAGCAGCAGCACGGTGGCGGCGAGCGCGAGGCTGAAGAGCTTTTGCAGTGACTTCATGGCAAAGAGGGTCGGCAGAGTAGGCCGTTTATCGGTCATGCGGCCGGGGGCCGGCAAGAATAAACCCCTGAGCGCGCGTCATTAAACCCACGCCTGTGAGCGGTGGTCGATGAGGCCGATTTCGAGGGCGTAACGGGTGAGGCTGGCGACGTCGTGGAGATTGAGCTTCCGCATCAGGTTGGTGCGGTGGTTGTCGACCGTCTTGACGCTGATGCCGAGCTTCTGGGCGATTTCCTTGGTCGAGTGGCTCTCGGCGACGAGCTTGAGGATCTCGCGCTCGCGGTCGGTGAGGAGGTCGGCGCCGGAGGCGGGGGAGTTGTTGGCGACGACGTTGCGGAGGAGGGCGGCGACGCCGGGGCCGAAGTAGGTGCCGCCGTTGGCGACGGTTTCGAGGCCCTTCTTGAACTCGACGAGGCCGGCGGTCTTCTCGACGAAGCCGTGGGCGCCGGCTTCGAGCATCTCGCGGACGAGGGCGGGGCTTTCGTAGCCGGAAAAGACGAGGATGCGAGTGTTCTTGAGCTGCTTGGCGACCCGGCGGAGAATGTCGACGCCGCTGAGTCCGGGCAGGCGGGCATCGAGCACGAGGACGTCGGGTTTGAGCTCGAGGAGAAGGTTGCAGGCTTCCTGGCCGTCGCCGCTTTCGCCCACGATCTTGTAGGCCGGGTCGATCCGGAGGATTTCGGCGAGCATCTCGCGGATGGCGGTCTGGTCTTCGACGATGACGATGCGTTTGACTGAAGCGGAATGGGCCACGTGCGCGGAGGAGGTTCTGCGAAGGGGATCGCGTTGGCCCGAGAGTAGAAGTGTCCGGAGCCAAAACACAACCCGGATGTTGATGCAACCGGGCGAAGGTCAGGAGATTGGAATTGGTGGGTCGACTGGGATTCGAACCCAGAACCAACGACTTAAAAGGACGCTGCTCTACCGTTGAGCTATCGACCCGTTCCCGGTGGGAAGCGCTGAGTTATTTTTTCACTTCGCAGGCGAGGCAAGAAATATTTGGGGTGTCGGGCGCATCATTCGCGGCATTGACGGCGCACGGGGGGCGTGGCCGACTGGACAGTCGCCAAGCACTTCCATGGGAACCATCCACCCGTTTCCGAGTCCCAACGAGCCTGAGCATATGAGCGCCAAGGCCCAGGAAGTCGCATTGGACCGGATGCTGGTGGAACGTTTCAAAGGCGGTGACGCCTCCGCGTTCGACCAGCTCGTCGCCCGCTATTGGGACCGCATCTACGCGATGGTGAACCAGCTGCTCCGCAACCAGCAGGACGCGGAGGAAGTGACGCAAGATGCCTTCATCCGCGCCCACCGCGGTCTGGTGAACTTCCGCGGCGACTCCGCCTTTTCCACGTGGCTCTACCAGATCGCCACGAATCTCGCCCGCAACCGCTACTGGTATTGGTGGCGGCGCAAGCGCGACCAATCCATCTCGTTCGACGCCCCCGTCGGCCCCGACAACGACTCGACGATCGCCGAACTCATCCCCGCCGAACAGGAAACCCCCGAAGACGCGACGGTCACGCAGGAGTTCGTCAACCGCGTGGCCGAGTGCATGGAGGAGCTCAATGAGAAGCACCGGGAGATTCTGATCCTCCGCAACGTCCAGAATCTCTCCTATGAGGAAATCGCCGAAATTCTCGGCATCAGCGTCGGCACTGTCAAAAGCCGCATCGCGCGCGCCCGTGAGAGCCTGCGCGAGAAACTCGGGGAGGAATTTCAGCAATGAAGGACACACGATTCACTGAGCTGGTGAATCTCTACATCGACCGGCAGCTTTCGCCCGCGGAAGCCGCCGAGTTTGAGCAGGAGATTCGCAGCAATCCGCGCCGCCGCCAGGTCTACCAGCAGTATTGCCGCATGCACCGCGCCACCAAGCTCGTCTACGAGAGCTTCCGCGCGCACGCGGAACAGCAGGGCGAAGCCGCCGGCGCCGCCGGCCGCCCGGCCACCATCGCCCGCCTGGAGAACCGCCAGCGTCAGCGCGCCCGCTGGGCCTACGCGACCGCCGGTCTCGCCGCCGCGGCCTGCCTGACCTTCGTCGTCGTGCGCAACGATTTCTTCCGCGCGCCCGCGTCCGATCTGCCGGCCCAGGCCGTCGCGCAGGCGGCCCCTGCCGCCGCGCCCGCTCCGGGCTTCGTCCCGGTCTCGACGGCGGCCAGTCCGACGGCCTTCGCCGCCGGTCCCGCGCCGGTCACGGCCGCCGAACTCGTGAGCCTCCGTGGCACGCTGCTCAACAACGACGATTACGCCGCCCTCGCCGCCGCCGTGCGCCTGCAGGAGCAGCGCCTGCTCCAGCTCGGCCAGGCGCAGGACGCGCGCGTCTCGCTCTTCGACGACGGCGTCTTCGAACCGCGCCCGACGCTCCGGGCGGTCAACAACCCCGCGCCCACCCGCCGGACGCGAGCAGCAACGGAGTTCACCGCCTTCCAATTCCAACGCTGAGCCCGCTTTTCGGGCCAACACGACACCGCCCGCACCGCCTCGCGCGTGCGGGCGTTCTTTTTTCCCCGCGGATGCTCGGCGCGCGACGGTCAGGCGCGTCGGGCGCAACGCCTCCGCTTGATCAGCCGAGCGCTTTCTTGATCAACGCTTCGGTGGTGGCGGACGGCCCGAGGGCGACGAGCGCCTGGCGCACGGCCTTGTCGGCGTCGGCGGCCTTGTAGCCGAGCGCCACAAGGGCAAGCACGGCATCGCGGACCTTGTTCTCGCCGGCAGTCGCGGGGGCGCCCGCGCCCGGCGCGGCGGGTGTGGCCGGGGCCGACGTCACGCCGATCACGTCGCGCAGCTCGATCACGAGCCGCTCGGCCGTTTTCTTGCCGATGCCCGGGCACTTCGCCAGCAAGGCGACGTCGCCCGCGGCGATAGCACCGTGCAGGACGGGCAGGGAAAGCTTGCTCAGGACGCTGAGGGCCGTCTTCGGGCCGATGCCGGTCACCTTCTCGACGAGCAGGCGGAAGAAGTCGCGCTCCTCCTCGCTGGCGAAGCCATACATCGTCTGCGCGTCCTCGCGGTAGACGACGAGCGTGTGCAGGCGGGCCTGCTGGCCGACCGGCGGCAGGCGCTCGGCGGTGGTGACGGGGACGTGGATTTCGTAGGCGAGGCCGCCGGTCTCGATGACGGCCGCGATCGGCGTGGCGGCGACGAGCGTGCCGGTGATGCGGGTGATCATGGGTCAGTCCTTCAGTCCGAGCACGTCCTGCATGTCGTAGAGTCCGGGCGGCTGGCGCACCACCCACCGCGCCGCGTGCAGGGCGCCGCGGGCGAAGATCAGGCGATCGGTGGCTTGGTGCTTGAGCTCGAGGCGCTCGCCCGGGCCGGCGAAGAGCACGGTGTGCTCGCCGACGATGTCGCCGCCGCGCACCGCATGGACGCCAACTTCGCCCGGGCTGCGTTCGCCGGTGAGGCCGACGCGGCCGTGCTTGAGCGCGCCCGCGTCGAGCTGGCGGGCGGCGAGGATGATTTCCAGCAGGCGCGCCGCGGTGCCGCTCGGGGCATCCTTCTTGTGGCGGTGATGGAGCTCGATCAGCTCGGCGTCGTAATCCGCGCCGAGCGTGCGGGCGGCGCGCGCGGTGAGGGCGAAGAGCAGGTTCACGCCCACGGAAAAATTCCCGGCCCACACGGTCGGCACCTGCGCGGCGAGGCGGCGGAGGGATTCCTTCGTCGACGCGTCGTGGCCGGTCGTGCCGATGACCAGCGGCTTGCGTTTCGCGACGGCGAGCTCGAGCAGGCGCGCGGTGGCGTGCGCGGCGCTGAAATCGACCACGACGTCGCCGGCGTCGAGCGCAGTGCCTAGGTCGTCCGGCGAATTCACGGCGGCGGCGATGGCGAGCCCGGCCTCCGACGCGGCGCTTTGCACGGCGAGGCCCATGCGGCCGCGCGCGCCAACCAGAACGATGCGGGGCGCGGTGCTCACTTCTTGGCGGCGAAGGTGTCGAGGACGCCGAACAGCGTGCGGCGGTTGGCGTCGGTCAGCCGGCTCAGCGGCGCGCGCACCTCCTCGCTGCCGATGAGCCCGGCGCGCGTCATCGCGGCCTTGATCGGCACGGGGTTGGATTCGATGAAGATCGTCTTGAACACCGGGTAGAACTTGCGGTGCAGCGCGCGCGCCTTCGCGTAGTCGCCGGCCAGCGCGTGGTTCACCAGCTTCACGACTTCACGCGGGTAGAGATTCGAGGCGACGCTGATGACGCCCTTTGCGCCGACGGACATGAATGGCACCGTGAGCGGGTCGTCGCCGCTGAGCACGGTGACGGAGTTGCCGCAGGCCGAGAGGATCTGGTCGACGCGGTCGACGCTGCCGCCGGCTTCCTTGACGTGGTTGACGTGCGGATACTTGGCGCGGAGGCGCTCGATGACGCCGATGCTGATCTCGACGCCGCAACGGCCGGGGATGGAGTAGAGGATGACGGGGCGGTCGGTGGCCTCGGCGACGGCGCAGAAGTGCTCGAAGAGGCCTTCCTGCGTCGGGCGGTTGTAGTAGGGCGCGACGACGAGCACGCCGTCGACCCCGGCCGCGTGCGCGAAGGCGGTCATCTCGACGGCCTTCTTCGTGTTGTTCGAGCCGGTGCCGGCAATGACCGGCGTGCGGCCGCGGGCCTGTTCGACGACGCAGCGGATGACATCGCAGGCCTCGTCGTGCTCGAGCGTCGGCGATTCGCCGGTGGTTCCGACCGGCACGAGTCCGTCGATGCCCGCTTTTATCTGAAAATTCACGAGGCGGCGGAGGTCGTCAAAGGCGACGGCTCCCGCCCGGAAGGGCGTGACGAGGGCGGTGATGGTCCCGGTGAACGGGCGGCTCGACTTCATGGCAAGTTGTCGCAAACGTTTACGCTGTCCTCAGGCAAAGCACAGCTTTTTAGCCGGTCACGCCCAAAATCCCATGAGCACTGTTCACACCGAGATAATGAACGATCTGTTGAAGCTGGCCGTCGAAAACGGAGCGAGCGACATCGTGATCAAGTCGAACAAGCCCGGCTATCTCCGCATGGGCGGCCGGCTGCGGCCGGTCGAGATGGACCCGATCACGCACGAGCAGGCGGACGCGTGGGTGACCGAGCATGTGCCGGCGGTTTTCCGCGCGAATTGGGAGCGAGACGGCCAGGTCGACTTCGCCTACGCCGCCGACAACGTGGGACGCTTCCGCGTGAACGGCTTCCACCAACGCGGCACGGTCTCGATCGTCATGCGTCATATCAAGAGCCGCCCACCGACCTTCGAGGAGCTCAAGATCGAGGGCGAAACGCTCATCAAGCTCGCGCAGGCCAAGGACGGCATCCTCCTCGTCTGCGGCGCCACCGGCTCGGGCAAGAGCTCGACCATGGCGGCGATGCTCAACTGGATTAACCAAAATCTCGACAAGCACATCGTCTCGATCGAGGACCCGATCGAATACACCTTCTCCGACGACAAGTCCGTCTTCCAGCAGCGCGAGATCGGCATCGACGTGCCGAACTTCGAAATGGCGATCAAGTCCGTCCTGCGCCAGAACCCCGACATCATCCTCATCGGCGAAATGCGCGACAAGGAGACCTTCGAGACGGCGATCTCCGCCGCCGAGACGGGCCACTTGGTCTTCTCGACGATGCACGCCGCCACGGTCGCGCAGTCGCTCACGCGCCTCTTCGAATTCTTTCCGCCCGAGCAGATCGCCCAGGCGCGCCGCCAGATCGCCGGCTCGCTCCGCGGCTTCATCTGCCAGAAGCTCATCCCCGCGATGGAAGGCGGCGGCCGCTTCGCCGCGCACGAGATCATGGTCGCCGACGCCACGATGCGAAACCTCATCCTCGAGGGGCAGAACGACAAGATCCAGCAGCTCCTCGACGCCGGCTCCGACGGCATGTCGAAATCTTTCAACAAGGACCTCTACCGCCTCATCAAGGACGGCAAGATCAGCAAGGCCGACGGCCTCCGCTTCTCGCCGAATCCGCAGGCCCTCGAGATGAACCTCAAGGGTATCTTCTTCAAAACCTGATGTTCCGCCTCGCCGCAGCGCTCACCGCTTTTTTCGGGGCCGCGCTCGTCCTTGGTGCGCAGACTGCGGCTCCGGCTGACGCGCCGCTGTCGCAAACGAAGCAGCAGCTGCAGGGCATGCAGAAGGACCGCGCCGCCGAGAAAGCGGGCGCGGGTAGCACGTCGTCCGGACTCCGCGAGGCTATCCCGACGCCGCAAGTGACGCCCGCGCTCGATCTGCCTGCGCCGCTGCGGATGGACGAACGTGAAAGGGACTCGAAACAGAAGCAGGACTCGCGGCGCAACTGGCTGCTCGACGGCTATGACAAATTGAAGGGCCGCAAGGCCGATGCGCTGACCGGACGACGTGGCGTCGCGACGGCGGAAGGCGAGGTCGCCGACGAGGCGCCGCTCGATCCCGCCGATCCGGATTATTTTCTCCGCGTCTATGAAAAGCAGCGCGCCCAGACGCTGGCGCGCCAGGAGGCGCAATCGGCCGCCGCCTCTGAGAGCCGGCTGGCCGGCGGCGCTGCGACGGCGAACGACGCCTTCGCGCCGTTCCTCAAGGATTGGCTCGCGAATTCTCCCGTGCGCGACGCGCTCGGCGATGTCGCCGGTGCCGGCGCTTTCAACCGCGGCGCTGGTCACGGCAGCGCGATCGCCGAACCAGGCGCGCGCGGCGGTCCGGCCGCGGACGGGTCGGGTGGGGCGACGGCGTTCACATTGCCGGGTCTCGGCGGTGCCGCTGCCAAGGGCCCGGCGCCAAATCCGTTTTTGCAGGCACTTGGCCTGCCGACCGCGGGAGAAGCGGTGGCGAACGACTTCAAACCGGTCGTAACCGACGCGCTCAACCCGGCGCCGGCATCGTCGCCGAACCTGATGTTGCCCGCGCCGGAAACGCGGAATCCTGATCCACCGCGGGTCGCGCCGCCTCCGGCGCAGGACGCGAAGAAATACTTCCCGCAGCTGAAGAAATTTTAGGGCTTGGATTCTGCGGGGCAGGGCGGTTTAACCGACCCCTTTCACCTATGGCATTGGCACTTCTATTTGCAGGACAAGGCGCTCAGAAAGTCGGCATGGGCAAGTCGCTCTGCGACGGCTCCGCCTCGGCGCGCGCCCTTTACGAGGAAGCCAACCGCGTGCTCGGCTGGGATTTGGCAAAGATTTGCTTCGAGGGACCCGAGGCCGAACTCACGCAGACCAAGGTCTGCCAGCCCGCGCTGTTCGTCCACGGCCTGGCCGTGGTCGCGGCGCTGAAGGAGCGCGGCCAGTTGCCGGCGGTGAACTACGCGCTCGGCCTGAGCCTCGGCGAGGTCACGGCGCTGACGGCGGCCGGGGTGTTCGATTTTGCCACGGGCCTGCGCGTCGTCGCGCGGCGCGGCGAGCTCATGCAGCAGGCCTGCGAGAAGAGCGTCGGCGGCATGGCCGCCATCATCGGCGAGGAGCGCGCGAAGGTTTACCAGCTGTGCCGCGAGTTTGACATCGAGGCGGCGAATTTCAACGCGCCCGGCCAGATCATCGTCTCCGGCGAGAAGGCCAAGGTCGACGCGCTCGTCGCCGCGGCCAAGGACAAGGGTCTCAAGCGCGTCATGCCGCTCAACGTCGCCGGCGCCTACCACAGCCGCCTGATGGAGCCGGCGCGCGTGGAGTTCGCGCAGTTCCTGGCGGGCGTGACGTTCCATCGCCCGCAGTTCACCGTCTTCACCAACACCACCGGTCAGGCCGTGAGCGAGCCCGACGACATCCGCGCGGCGCTGGTGAAGCAGGTCGTCTCGAGTGTCCTCTGGGAGGACTGCATGCGCAGCGCCGTCGCGGCGGGTGCGACCGAATTCTGGGAATGCGGCCCGGGCGGCGTCCTCGCCGGCCTCGCGCGCCGCACCGAGAAGGCGTGGGTCGTCAAATCGTTCAGCGAACTCTCCGAACTCCCCGCCTGAGATGGCCGAACTGCTGACCAGAAATTTCTGCATCATCGCGCACGTCGACCACGGCAAGACGACGTTGTCCGACCGCCTGCTCGAATACACCAACACGGTGTCGCAGCGCGTGATGACCGACCAGCATCTCGACGCGATGGACCTCGAGAAGGAGCGGGGCATCACGATCAAGATGCACCCGGTGGTGATGCATTACCCGGCGAAGGACGGGAAGACCTACAAGCTTCACCTCACCGACACGCCCGGCCACGTGGATTTCTCCTACGAAGTCTCGCGTTCGCTCGCCGCCTGCGAGGGCGCGCTGCTCCTCATCGACGCCGCGCAGGGCGTCGAGGCGCAGACGGTGGCGAACGCGCACCTCGCTTTCGCCCAGGGCCTCAAGGTCATCCCGGTCATCAACAAAATCGACCTCCCGAGCGCCAACCTCGAGCTCTGCATCAAGCAGCTCGAAGACATCCTCACGATCCCCGGCGAGGAGGCGATCCTCGCCAGCGGCAAGGCCGGCATCGGCATCCAGGACATCCTCGAGGCCGTCGTGACGCGCATTCCGTCGCCGCGCTGGACGGATTACCCGGCGCTCCGTGCCCTGGTGTTCGACTCGAAATACGACTCCTACCGCGGCGTCATCTCCTACGCCCGCGTCTTCTCCGGCACGATCAAGGCCGGGGAGATGATGGCGTTGATGAGCACCGGCCAGCGTTCCGAGGTGAAGGAGGTCGGCGTGTTCCGTCCCGCGATGGAGAAGGTCGACCAGCTCGGCCCCGGCGACGTCGGCTACATCGTCTCCAACATCAAGAGCACCGACGAGATCAAGATCGGCGACACCGTCACGCACGCCAACAAGCCCGCGGCCGACATGCTGCCAGGCTACAAGGAAGTGCGCCCGATGGTGTATTGCGGCCTCTATCCGCTCGAGTCGGACGACTACGAGAAGCTCAAGGTCGCGCTCGGCAAACTCCGCCTCAACGACTCCGCGCTCGTCTATCAGACCGAGTCGTCGGTCGCGCTCGGTTTCGGTTTCCGCTGCGGCTTCCTCGGCCTGCTGCACATGGAGGTCATCCAGGAGCGCATCCGCCGCGAATACGACGTCGAGATCATCTCCACTTATCCGAGCGTCGTCTACAAGGTCACCAATCACGCCAAGGAGGTCATCGAGGTCGACAACCCCGTGGACTTGCCCGATCCGGCCTCGATCCTCGAGATCGCTGAGCCGACCATCAAGGCGCAGATCCACATCCCGAACGAGTTCATGGGCGACATCATGAACCTCGTGATGGAGAAGCGCGGCTCGCTCGACCACACCGACACGCTCGACGGCGCGCGCGTCATGCTCACCTGCGTGCTGCCGCTGAACGAGATCCTCGTCGATTTCAACGACCGCCTGAAGAGCATCACGCGCGGCTACGGCTCGATGGACTACGAGCTCGGCGAGTATCGCGCGTCCGACCTCGTGAAGATGGACATCCTCGTCAACGGCGACCCCGTCGACGCCTTCGCGAGCATCGTGCACCGCTCCAAGGCCGAGACGCAGGGCCGCGCGCTTTGCGAGAAGCTCGCCGACATCATCCCGCCGCAGATGTTCAAGATCGCCGTGCAGGCCGCCATCGGCGGAAAGATCATCGCCCGCGACAACGTCCGCGAGATGCGCAAGGACGTCACCGCGAAGTGCTACGGCGGCGACATCACCCGCAAGCGCAAGCTCCTCGAGAAGCAGAAGGAGGGCAAAAAGAAGATGAAGCAGATCGGCAAGGTCTCCATCCCGCCCGACGCCTTCATCCAGGTCCTCAAGACCAACAACTGAGCGCCGTCACATTTCCGCTGTGTTCGAATTCCTCCTCTCCGAAGAAAAGAAGACCCGGCGCCACGCCGCCAACTGGCTCGAAGTCGCGGATCGCGTCCACAAGTTCCGCCGCGACCTGCTGAGCCCGGCGCAGAACCAGCAGCTCGTCGCCGCGACCGGCGAGCTCAAGCTGCGCCTCCAGGAAAAGGCCGACGCCAGCCGCCTGAAGATGGCGATCGAGAAGCTCGAGGGCGTGCTGCGCGAGACGGGCGGGCGGCTTTATCCGACCTCGTCGCTGGTCGAGAACGTCGAGTTCTTCCTCGTCGCCGCGATCGTGATCCTCGGCCTGCGCGCGTATTTCGTGCAGCCGTTCAAGATCCCGACGAATTCGATGTGGCCGAGCTATTACGGCATGACGCACGAGCTTTTCCGCGACGGCGTCGAGCCCGGCCCGGTCGAGCGGGTGGGGCGCTTCCTCGCGTTCGGCGCCACGCACTTCGCGGCCACGGCGCCGGCTGACGGCGAGGTCTACGTGCCGGTCGTGTCGCGCGACCTGCGCGTGATCTATTCGCAGAAGACCGGGCGCAATCTCGGGATCTTTCCGACCGTGAAGCGCGAATACGTCTTCTTGGTCAACGGCCAGCTCGCGCGCCTCGAAGTGCCGGCGGATTTTGATTTCGAGCGCGTGCTCGAGGACGCGTTCGGCGACGGCAAGCGCAGCCTCGGCGTCGTGCTGCAGGAACGGCTGCAAAAATCCGGTAAGCAACCGGAGAGCTCGGTGATGACCGTCGTGAGCGGCGGCCGGCGGTTCGAGCAGCGCGTCTACTGGATCCCGGTCGGGAAGAAAGTGAAGACGGGCGAGCCTATCGTGTCGTTCGACATCCACACGGGCGATCTCCTGTTCGTCGACCGGTTCACCTACAATTTCTTGCCGCCGAAGGTCGGGCAGGGTTTCGTCTTCAAGACCGGCAACATCCCGGACCTCGGCTCCGAGGAGGGCGACAAGTATTACATCAAGCGCCTCGTCGGTCTGCCCGGCGACAAGCTGGAGATCCGCCCGCCGCAATTCATCCGCGACGGCGGCGACCACTCCGACGATCCGTCCGGCGTGCTTTACCGCAACGGCGCGCCGATCACCGGTGCCGATGCCTTCGCGGCCAACGCGGAGAAGCGCGGCGATTATCCGGGTTACGCCAGCGATGGCCTGCTCGGCATCGGCCGCGTGGCCGAAGTGCCGGCCAATGCCTACATGGCGCTCGGCGACAACTCGCCGCGCAGCAAGGACAGCCGTTACTGGGGCTACGTCCCGGATAAGGACGTCGTCGGTAAACCGCTGTTCATCTATTATCCGCTCTCCAAGCGCTGGGGCGTGGCGCAGTGAGCGCAGGCGTGCGCGGACCGGCGTTGCGCACGGCTTGCGGCGTCGGTGGGCGGATTGCGCGGCCTAATGCGCGCGTCGCACGTTAGGCGGCCTTCAATCGCGAGTCGCAGCGCGGAAGCTGCGCGCGAAGCGCCAGAGCGACAGGACGCCGAAAGGGAGGCGAGGGGAGCGAACGATTCTGCGGGTGAACCAGACGCCCGCGGCGGCCGCGCCAAATTTCACGATCGGCGGTAGTTGGAGACAATAGGCCCGCACGCGATCGATGGTCTCCAGGGGAGGTCGCAGACGCCGGGCGAGTTCGATGCAGTCCGCTCGCTCGCGGGCCACACGGGCGAGCAAGAGCTCCTTCCTGAGCGCCAGTTCGTTCAGTTGTCGGAGGGCAGGCATGCTTTGTCCTCCTGGATGGCCGCAATCGTGGCGGCGAACGGACGCGGTGCGCGATTCAGGCGGCGGCGATACAAGACATAAAGCGTCGCCGCGAGGAGGAGATAGAAGCCCGCGACACCGCCCACGGCGGCGAGGCGGGCGGATTCCCAAAAGTAGGCAATCACCAGCACGCTCAGAAACAGCAATCCCAGCGTGCCGGCGACGAGCACTCCGCCGAGAAGGAGGAAGCATTCGAACAGACGCAGCTTTTCCTCCTGCAGCTCGACGGAGAGCAGTTCAATACGCGTGCGCAGCGCCGACAGCAGCCGTTCGCTCAGCAGCCGGAAGGTGCCGAGCAGCCCGGGGCCGGAGGTCGACGATTCCATGGCGACACGCGGTGGCACTTACTTGCTGCGGCGTCCGAGCAGGAATCCGGCGAGGACACCCACGGCGGCGGCGACCGCCAGCGATTCGTAGGGATGCGACCGGATGGTCTGGTCGGTCTTCTTGGCGGTTTCCACCACGCGTCGCTTCGAGTTTTCGTAGAAGTTCCCGAGGCGTTCCTGAACCGCTTCGACGCGTTCGCGGAGGGATTCGAGTCGGGTTTCGGTATGCGCAGCGGGAGATTCGCCCAGAATTTTCTCACCCTCGGCGACGAGGATGCGAAGTTCTTCCAGGAGCTCCTGCGGATTGTGAGTCATCGGATCCGTTTTGGTTTTCATGCGTTCGCTCCATTTTGAAACAACGAGGCTTCTGAACCCGGCGAGTATAGACCCGTTGCCAGACGGTGACTGCGCATCGGTTGTTTTCGGAGAAAGACCGCAAGCGCTTGCAGGCATCCTCAGCCGCGTCTTTCAAGTAACCCGGCAAATGCACAAGATAGATTATGTCCCATATAAAACAGGATGGATTTTCCCTCTGAGCCGGCCCTCAGCGATGACCCAAAATGTGGGCTTTCACCTGCTCCACCACGGCCTGTCCGCCGTCCTCCATCAGGTAGTGCCCGATGCCCGGCAGATAATGGGCGGCCGCCTGCGGCAGCATCCCCTGCCAGCGGTCGAAATAATGGCGGTTGAAGCAGAAATCCTCCCCGCCCCAGATGATCGCCACGTCCCGTTCGCGCAGCAGCGGCAGCCGGCGCTCGATCTCGGCCAGCGCTGCATCCGACGCCGTGCCCTGCCCGCTCGGGATATCCACCACGAACCGGTGCGTGGCGATGCGGTTGGCCCAGGAATCGTAGGGAAACAGGAATCCCCGCTTCACGTCCGCCGGCAGCGGCTTGGTCACCGCCATCCAAGTCGCCGGCCAGGCAAAGCCGTTGCCACCGCGCACGATCAGTTCACCGATCAACGGTGCGCGGCACAGGCGGATCCGCCACGGGACGACGGTATCGGCGAACGCCGCGGTGTTGAGGATCACCACGCGGCCGAGTTTCTCCGGCTGCGGCAGCAAGGCGCCCAACCCGATCGGCCCGCCCCAATCGTGCACGACGAGGTGGATCTTCCTCAAGTTGAGTGAATCCAGCAGCGCCCGGAGATTCGCGACATGGTTCGGCAGCGTGTAATCCCACTGCTGCGGTTTGTCGGAAAGCCCGCAGCCGAGATGATCCGGCACAATGCACCGCAGGTGTCCACGCAGCGCCAGCACGGCGTTCCGGTAGAAAAACGACCAAGTCGGGTTGCCGTGCACCATCACGACCGCCTCGTCCGACCGCGGGCCCTCGTCGAGGTAGCTGATTTCCCCGGCCGGCGTGGCGAAGCGCTGCGGCGTGAAGGGATACAGCGTCCGCAACCACTCCGGAAGTTGAGTCGGCGCGTTCACCATTCGAGGGCGAGCATGAGGCTGTTGATGCCGCTGCCGATGCCGAGCAGCGCGATCTTGTCGCCGGTCCGCACGGCGCCCTGTTCCACCGCGCGGGTCAAGGTCGCCGGCAGTGCGGCCGATCCGGTGTTGCCGAGCGTCTCGAACGACGAGAAGTCCTTCGCGAGATCCAAGCCGAGCGTCTCGTAGAGTTTGCGCCGGTGCGCACTGCCGACCTGATGGCAGATGAAACGGTCCGGAGTCGTCTCGTTCCAGCCGCTCTCCTGCTTGAACTCCGACCAAGTCCGGCGCGCGACGTCGACACCTGCGATGAGCAGCTGCTCGGAATCCGTCTCCATCGCGAGCCCGTCGCCCGCGCTGTCACCCTGGCAAAGATCGCTGTGGCTCGTGTCCGCCAAGGCCGCGCCGGCGACGAGCCGGTGACGCGGCGCTCCGGCCGGCAATTCGTCCTCGTGGCACACGACCGCGGCCACGGCGGCCGAACCGATCGTGAGGTTGGCGAAAAACGGCTTGATCGCGTTGCGGTCGAGGTCGGCGGCGAGCAGATGCTGGATCGTGCGCTCCACGAGCGGCCGTCCATTCTCCCCTGAGACGACGATGCCGGCGCGCACCTGACCCGCGTCGATCATTGCGCCCAGCAGCACGAGCCCGTTGAGAAAGCCGAGACAGGCGTTCGAGACGTCGAAGACCTGCATGTGGCCGCCGAGGCCCATCTTGTGATGCACGAACGTCGCGGTGGCCGGCTCGAGCATATCGCGGCAGACGGCGCTGTGCATCAGCACCTGCAGTTTGTCCGCGGGAATCTTCGAAAGGCCAAGCAGCTTGCGCCCGGCCGCGGCGCTGGCATCCGACGGTCGCGTGCCCGCCGGCCACATCCGGCGCTCGCGGATGCCGGACATCAGTTCGAGCCGCCCTTCCGGCAGACGGAGACGCTGATACAGCGGTTGCAGGCGGCATTCGATCTCGGCGGAACTCCAGACTTCGTCCGGTTCGACCGAGGCGATGGACTCGATGCAGGCGCGCGAAAATTTCATTTCCGAAATCCCAAGTGCCAAATCCCAAACGCCAAAACCTTCTGCGCGGTGAGGCTCACTTTGGAGTCTGGGATTTGGAGTTTGGCGTTTGCGCCGGCGCGGCCGGCGCCTCCGGCCTCATCGCGAGGCGGATGACGTCCTTGTCGAAATAGTTCGAGCCGAGGCCCGCGTCGACGACGAGCGTCGTGCCGTTCAGGCCGCTGCTGCGGGGGCTGAGGAGGAAGAGCGCGACGTTGGCCACTTCCTGCGTGTCGAGGGCGCGTTTCCGGAACGTGAGCTTCTCGGCGTAGAGATAACTCTCGAGGTAGCCGGGGATGCCGGCCGAGGCGCTGGTCTTGAGCGGGCCGCTGCCGAGGACGTTGACGCGGATCGACGTGTCGGCGCTGAGCGACTTCGCGAGGAAGCGCGCGCAGGATTCCAGCGCCGACTTGATCGGGCCCATGTAGCCGTAGTTGTCGGGCGTCACGAGCAGCGACGAGATGCCGATGGTGACGACTGAGGCGTCTTTCGCCAGGTGCGGCTTGAAGGCGCGCGTGAGCTCGACGAGCGAAAAGGCCGAGATGGCGGTCGCCTGGAGGAAATCGGCGCGCTTCGTCTCGGCGAAGGTCTTGAAGCCCTCGCTGTAGTTGGCGAACGCGATGGAGTGCACGAGCCCGTGCAGCGGCGCCAATCCGGCCGCGGCGACTTCGGCGGCGAGCCGGTCGCACGCGCCCTCCTGCTCGGCGTCGCAGATGAAGACCGGCCGGTCCGCGAGCAGGGCTTCGAGGGATTTTTTCCGCGCCTCGGAACGGACGGCGAAGACGACGCGTGCGCCCTGCTCCTCCAAGGAGCGCGCGATGAGCCACGCTACGCTCTTCTTGTTGGCGACGCCCTGAACGAGGAAGGTCTTGCCGGAGAGTTGGAGGAAGTCGCTCATGCGGAGGCGGTGGTCACCTGTCCCTCGGGTTTCTTCCATGCGACGGCGAAGTCGACGTTCATGATCTTCTTTCCCTCGGCGGTCTTCATCACGCCGGTGAGGAAATGGAATTCCCCGGCCGTCTCCTTGCGCTTCACCTCGATCAGCACGGTGTCGCCCGGATAGACCGGCAGACGGAAACGGATGTCGGAAACCTTGGTCAGCAACGGCACGCCGCCCCCCTGCCCGGCCGAACCGGCCATGAGCTTGGCCATGAGGCAGGCGCCGCTTTGGAACACGGCCTCGCTGAGCAAGACGCCCGGCGTGATCGGCGCGCCGGGATAATGGCCGCGGTAGAAATCCTCGTCCGCGCGCCAGGTGCGGCGGGCGACGAGCGTCTCGCCCTCGTGGGAGACGATCTCGTCGACGAACAGAAACGGCGGACGGTGCGGGATGAGTTGCTCGACTGCGTTCACGGGAGGATCAGGCGGCGGTGCGCTTCGCGGCGGCGAGCGCCTTGTCAATCTGGTTGGCGACGATGACGCCGTAATTGATGGTGCCGAGCCAGCCCGACATGATGATGCCGACCGAGCCGGCGTGGTAGAGGCCGGGCAACTGGGCGGGCAGGTCCATCGAGATCTTGAGCCCCTCGAACTTCGTGCCGAACGACGTGCCGTGCCAGTGCTTCGTGTAGTATTCGACCGTGCGCGGCGTGGCGGCTTCCTGCCACTCGATCTTCGCGCGGATGTCGGGGATGAAGCGCTCGAGCGAAACGAGCGACTCCTCGATCAGGCGCGCCTTGTGTTTGGCGTAGTCCTCCTCGGACATGCCGGCCCAGTCCTGATACTTGGCGTTGATCGAGACGACGACCGTGTAACGGTCGCTGCCCGGGCGCGTGTCGGGATAATAGAGCGAGAATGTGCGGCTAGTCGTGTGCAGGTCGACCAGCGCCTCGCTGGAGAATTTCGGTTCGTCGGAAGTGAACACGAGGTCGCCGATGTGCGGGAGCGTCTCGCCCTTCTTGATGCCGAGATAGACCTGGCACGAGCTGCTGTTGACGCGCACGGCCTTGGTGGCGGCGACGAACTCCGGGGCGAAGTTCTCCTCGCCGGCCATGCGCAGCACCGTGTTCTTGATGTTGGAATTGGAGAGCACGGCGTGGCAGCGGATGGTCTTGCCGTTGGCGACGACGCCGCAGACGCGCTTCCGGCCGTCGACTTCCTCGGTGAGGATCTTCTCGACGAGCACGTGCTTGCGGATCTCGACGCCGTTTTTCTTCAGCTCCTCGGCCATGCGCTTGACCAGGACGTCCGTTCCGCCCTGGAACGTGAAGACGCCCTTGCTCATGAAGTTCGAGAACACGATGCCGAACGTGATCGCGGGATCGTCCATCGTGGAGCCGTTGGCGTAGGCGATCGGCTCCATCAGGAGGCGCTTCACGTCGTCGCGGCCGGGGAAATAGCGCTCGAACATCTCGCCGGTCGTCTCGGTCGAGTTGTCGTAGAAATTCATCGCCCGCAGGTCGGTGAAGAACCGCTCCACCGTCTCGGTCGGGATGCCGAACTTCTCGCTCAGCTGGCGTGTGAAGTCATCGCGGTCGAAGGTCGTGTCGATCTGGAACTGCGGGTTGATGAACCGCACGCCCTTGAGCTGCACGATGGCGTTGGCGATGTCCTGGCTCCAATACTTGCGGCAGGACTTGATCATGCCGTGCGGAAAGCCGTGCAGCGAGATGTCGAAGATGTGTCCGCCCTTGCGGGTGAACCACGTCGCGAGGCCGCCGAGCTGGTAATGATGCTCCAGCAGCAGGACCTTGTGGCCGCACTTGGCGAGCACGTTGGCGCCGGTCAGGCCGCCCAGGCCGCTGCCGATGACGATGACGTCGTAGTGGTCGTTGATTCCTTTGAGCCAGTCGTAGGCCATGTGAAGCGGCCCAAGTAAGGGCGCGACTTAGGCCGGCGCAACCGGGAAGTTGACCGGGGCTGCGGTGGAGCGACTTGACCTCAAGACGCTCCGCGCGCGTTGCGGTCAACGCGCCCCACCGGGGCCCTGCAACACGTGGTAATTCGCCATCGAGATGCCGCTGAGCATGGCGCCGACGATGCCGAGGAAACCCTGGTCCGTGCCGCAAAGGTAGAGGTTCTTCAGGTGCGTGCGACCGTCGCGGAGCTTGCGCGGCGCGCCGTAGATCGCGCCGTTCAGGTGGCCGGTGAACTTCTTTACCGTGCGCGGTGTGAACATGTCCGTCGTGACCAGGTTCGCGGCGAGCATCCCCTCCTCCACCGGTGGCAGGAAGCGACGTGCACTTTGCTGGATCGCCTCGAACCAGCGACGCTTGTCCGCCTGATAGGTCTCCTCGGGCAAGGTGGCCCAGCGGTCGTAGTTGGCCAGGCAGGTCACGCGCAACAGGCCTTCGGGCAAGTCGGCGCCGTCGGCGTAGTCGAAATTGTTCGGGAAGCAGATAACGCCGCTGCGCAGGTCAACCTGCTCCGCGGCGCGCTCGTAGTGGAAGCGGTCGGAGTCGTTGAAGAAGATGATGGTGTCGTCGCCCCAGCCCCACGCCGCAGGCGGCTGGCGGTAGACGGCGATCGTCTCCGCGTAGGAGAGCTGGCCGACGTTCGCCTCCGCTTCCGTCGCGTGCGCCGGCACGCAGATCCGTAGTGTCTCCGGGTGGCCGATTGAGGAGATGACGTGGTCGGCGGTGATCTCGGTGCCGTCGTCGAGCACGAGCAGCGCGGCGCGGCCGTCGCGCTCGACGATACGCGCGACGCCGCACTTCATGCGGCGCTCGCCGCCGGCGGCGCGGTATTTCTCCAGCAGGACGCGGATGACGACGCGCACGCCGTCGAGCGGGCGGGCGAAGCCTTCGAGGAAGAGCGCCTTGAACATGATCACGAACTGCCCGAACTCCATGTCTCGCTCCTGCGCGCTGCCGTAATACATCAGCGGGCAGAAAATCATGTCGGTGAGCAGCGGATCGCGCAGGTGCCGGCCGACGATCTCACGGGCGGATTCCGGGCGGGCGTCGAGCGACACGTCGTCGTAGGTGCGGACGAGTTCGACAAGCCTGCCCCACCCTTCGGCCTCTTGCGGGAATTTCGCGCGCACCTCGGCGTCGAGCACAGCAAAGTCGTTCGTGAAGCGCAGCGTGGCGTCGCCGCGCGGGCCGAAGGCGATCTTCGATTGCTTCTGCGGGGAGAGGGCGAATTCGTCGCGGTCGATGCGGAGCTGCCGGAGGAGCTTGGTCAGCGGCGTGCCTTTCACGCCGGGCGGCACGTAATTCGTCATCGCGTGCAACCCGACGTCGAATTTCCGGCCGGCGAGACTGTAGAAGCTGTTCAGGCCGCCCGGCGCGTTGTGGCGCTCGAAGATGCAGACCTTCTTGCCGAAGTGCGCCAGCCGGATGCCGGCGGCGAGGCCGGACATGCCCGCGCCGATGATGACGACGTCGTAGTGGGTGGCGGTGTTCACGCGCGAAAAAGGCGGGGTTCGGAGACCCCGCCCGGAAAGAGGAAAAGCGATCGGCGGCTCAACCCTTGGCCTGGAACTTCGGCGTCAGGTAGTCGGCGCAGCTGTCGAGCGAGGCGAGTTGCATGTAGTCGGCCTCGGGGACCTCGATGCCGTGGCGCTTGCGGAGCTCCATGACGATGTCGAGGAAGTCCATGGAATCGAGCTGCAGCTGGTCGCGCAGGCGGATGTCGGACTTGATGTTGCTGAGGTCCTCATCGGGCGCGATGTCCGAGATGATGTCGATAACCAGCTTCTTGCAGTCGTCTTTCGTCATGGTGTGCGTTGGGAAATGGGTCAGGCCTTGAAGCGCTTGATGATGAGCGTGGAGTTAATTCCGAGCATACCGAAGGAATTATTGAGGATGGCGTCAACCCGTTTAACCGACCGCGGCTGGTTGATGACCAGACCGGGGATATCACACTGCGGATCAAGCTCATCCACATTGATGGTCGGATGGACGACGAGGTCGTCGAAGCTCGGCAGGTTGCCCGCCAATTCGAGCGCCCCGGCCGCGCCCATGCAGTGGCCGATGAAGCTCTTGGTGTTGTTGATCGCGACCGGCTCCCGGCGCGACTTGAAGGCGGCGGCGATCGCCTGGCATTCCTGGATGTCGCCCTGCGGCGTGGAGGTGGCGTGGGTGTTGACGATGTCGATGTCGTCCACCGTCATGCCGGCGTTGACCAGGGCCTTCGCGACGCACTCGGCCTGGCGCTCGGGGTTGGGCAACACGTAGTCGGTGGCGTCGGAATTGACGCAATAGCCGGCGATCTCGCCGTAGATCTTCGCGCCGCGCGCCTGCGCGTCCTCGAGGCGTTCGAGCGTGTAGAGACAGCCGCCCTCGGAGATGACGATGCCGTTGCGCGCCTTGTCGAAGGGCCGGCTCGCCTTCGTCGGGTCGGCGTGCGTGGCGAGGGCGTTCTGGCTCTTGAAGCCGGCGAAGATGCCGAAGGTCTGCGGGCTCTCGCTCACGCCGCCGGCGATGGCGAAATCGACCTCGCCGAGGCGCAGCATCTGCGCGGCGTGGATCAGGCCCATGTTGCCCGCGGCGCAGGCGGCGCCGATCGTGTAGGCCGGGCCGGTGACGCCGAGGTTGAGCGACACCTCGCCCGCCGGGTTGTTGGCGACCGTCCGGGGGTTGTGGTGGTGCGTCCAGAACTTCGTGTCGTATTTGAAGAGCGAGATGTTGTAGACCTCGTTCTCGGTCTCGACGTTGCCGTGCTCCGTGATGCCGACGTAGATGCCGACGCGGCTCTTGTCGCGCGTGTCGAGGTTTACGCCGGCGTCGAGCAAGGCCTCGCGGGCGCAATAGACGCTGATGCTGCCGGCGCGCGTGCCGATGCGGACGTCCTTTTTCTTCTGGTGCTTCAGCGGGTCGAACGTGCACAGGCCGGCCGGCCACTGGCCCATGTAGCGCACCTCGGTGGTCTTGATGCCCGAGACGCCGGCGAGGAGGTTTGCGCGGAATTCGGCGAGGGAATTGCCGTTCGGGGCGGTGAGCCCGAGACCCGTGATGACGATGCGGCTGTGCTTCATGCGGCGGCGGAAAAGCGGAGACGGAATTGCCTAGCCAATGGAAATGCAAACTCAATACAAGTCTGCCCCATGAAAGTGCTTGTCGCCGGCGGGGCCGGTTACATCGGGAGCCATTGCGTGCGCCAACTCGTCGCCGCCGGACACGAACCGGTCGTCGTCGACAACCTCGTCTTCGGCCACCGGGCGGCGGTCGCGCCCGGCATCGCGTTCCACCCGGTCGACTTCGGCGACGCCGCGGCGCTGGACGCGATCTTCGCCGCCCACCGCATCGACGTCGTGATGCACTTCGGCGCCTACTGCTACGTCGGCGAATCGGTCACCGACCCGATCAAATACTACCGCAACAACGTCGCCGCGCCGCTGACGCTGCTCGAGACGATGCTGAAGCACGGCGTGCGGAAATTCGTCTTTTCCTCCACCTGCGCGACCTACGGCGTGCCGGCGCGGCTGCCCATCACCGAGGACCTGCCGCAGGCGCCGATCAATCCCTATGGGCAGACGAAGCTCGACGTCGAAAATCTCCTCAAGGCGCTCGCGCGTTCGCACGGGCTGAGTTTCGCGGCTTTCCGCTATTTCAACGCCGCCGGTGCGTCCGAGGACGGCGCAATCGGTGAGGATCACGAACCCGAGACGCATCTCATCCCGCTCGCCATCGGCGCGGCGCAGGGCCTGCGGCCGGCGTTGCAGGTCTTCGGCACCGACTACCCCACCCCGGACGGCACCTGCCAACGCGACTATGTCCACGTCGACGACCTGAGCCGCGCGCACATCGCCGTATTCGAGAAGCTCAGCGCGCCCGGCACACAGCTCTTCTACAACCTCGGCACCGGCGCGCCGACGTCGGTGCGCGAAGTCATCCACGCCGTCGAAAAAGTGACCGGCCTGAAAGTGCCAGTGAACTATGGTCCGCGTCGCGCCGGCGACCCGCCGGCGTTGTTCGCGGATCCGTCGAAAGTGCGGCGCGAACTGGGCTGGGTGCCGAAGTTCCAGACCATCGAATCGATCGTCGAGACGGCCTGGCGCTGGCATCAGCAGCATCCGCAGGGTTACGGCGATCGGAAGTGAGATTTGCGTAGGACCAGTCTACGACTGGTCGGGTCCGGTCATAGATCGGACCTAGCGATCGAGTGGCGAGCAAGCTCGCCACCTACACCAAGGCTGACGCGCCCTTCCCGCTACTCGCCCTTGCGCGCGCGCTTCTTCGGCGCGGGCTTGGCGGCGGCGGGCAATTTGTCCCCGAGCAACGCGGCGAGCGCGGTGGCTTCGGCGCCGGGATGGGCGGCGCTCAACGCGGCGAGCAGGCGCGCGGCGAGGTCCTCGGGGCTTTCGCTCGGAGGAGTCGCACCACTTTGCGCGGCGGACGCAGCGGCATCGTCCTTTTCGCCGGCTTGGCGGACTTCGTCGGGCAGGTCGCGCGGGAGGATGGCGTCGCCGGTCGCGGCGACGGCGCTGCGATAGACGACGTTCTCCAATTCGCGCACGTTGCCCGGCCAGCGGTAGCCGCAGAGCAGCGCGAGCGCCTCGGGCGAGACTTTGCGGACCTTCGTCTTCTTCGCCTTGAAGAGACCTTGGAGGAAGAAATCGACGATCTGCGGAACGTCCTCCACGCGCTTGCGCAAGGGCGGCAGGCGCAGGCGCACGACGTTGAGGCGATAGTAGAGGTCCTCGCGGAATTTCTTCTCCTTCACCAGCACTTCGAGGTTCTTGTTCGTGGCGGCGACGACGCGGACGTTGACCTTGATCGTGTCGCTGCCGCCTACGCGCTGGATCTCGCCCTCCTGGAGGACGCGGAGGATCTTGGTCTGCGTGGCGGGCGTCATGTCGCCGATCTCGTCGAGGAAGATGGTGCCGCCGTCGCAGACCTCGAACTTGCCCAGCCGCTGCGCCGTGGCACCGGTGAACGAGCCGCGCTCGTGGCCGAAGAGTTCGCTTTCGATGAGGTTTTCCGGGATCGCCGCGCAGTTCACCGCGACGAAGGCCTTGTTGGCGCGGTGCGAGTGGCGGTGGATGGCGCGGGCGACGAGTTCCTTGCCCGTGCCGCTCTCGCCCGTGACCATGACCGAAGCGTCGGAAGCGGCGAACTGGCCGATGGCCTTGAAGACCTCCTGCATCGCGGGCGAGGTGCCGACGATGCCTTCCTTGTGCTCGTCGGAATTGACGACGGGCTGGTAGCCGCTGGCGGATTTGCTGTCGGCCTGCGAACGCAGCGCGCTTTCGACCAGCGCGAGCAGTTTCGGCGGATCGAAGGGCTTCACGACGTAGTCGAAGGCGCCGTATTTCATCGCCTCGATCGCGGTCTGCGCCGTGCCGTAGGCGGTCATGAAGACCACGAGCTGACGCGGGTTGGCGGCGCGGATGTGCTGCAGCGTCTCGAGGCCGGTCATGCCGGTCATGCGGTTGTCGAGGAGCACGACGTCGGGCGCCTGTGCCTTGACGGCGGCGACGCCGGCCTCGCCGCTCGGGGCTTCCTGCACGCGGTAGCGCTGGGAGCTGAGCACCCGGTTGAGCGAGTAGCGCACCTCGGCATCGTCATCGATGACGAGGATGGTCGGCGCGGGGGTATCGGTGGACATCGGGTTTGGGTTAGCGCTTTGGACCGGGTTGGTTCTAGTTAAGGTCGATGTTAAGGTGGTCAATCAGCTTGTTTCGCATCTGCGGCATCGAACTCGCGGTGCACGTGAGCTTCTTCCTGCTGCTGTTGTATTTCGCGGTCAGCGGGTGGCTGGAAGACGGCTGGCTGGGCGCGGGCTGGAGTCTGCTGCTGATCATCCTGTTTTTTGCCTGCGTCGTGCTGCACGAACTGGGCCATTCGCTCACGGCGCAGCGCTTCGGCGTGCGCGTGCCGCGGATCCTGCTCATGCCGATCGGCGGCATGGCGGAGTTCGATCGCATCCCGCGCCAGCCGTCCGCGGAAATGCTGATCACCATCGCCGGGCCGGCCGTGAATTTCGTGCTCGCGGCCGTGCTGCTGCCGCTGGTGTGGACGGAGCTGTGGTCGGAGCAGCCCGTGGCGGCCCACGGCGCGACGGATCTGCTCATCCACCTCGGTGTCGCCAATGCGGTGATGGGCGTCTTCAATCTCCTGCCGGTTTTTCCGATGGATGGCGGCCGGATTTTCCGCGCCCTGCTGGCGATGCGCATCGACTACCTGCGGGCCACGTGGTGGGCGGCCAGTGTTGGCAAGGTTCTGGCGCTCGTCGCCGCGGCGCTGGCGGCGTTTTATTTCGAGAACGCCCTCCTGGCCGTGCTCTTCGTCTTCATCTACTTCGCCGGCGACGCGGAATACCGCCAGCTCCTGCGTCGCGAACAGGAAGCCGCCTACTGGGCCGACTGGTCCCGGCGTGCCCTGCTCGAGCAACTGCGCCCGGCCGAGCCCGGGACCGGCGAATCCCCGTCGCGGCCATCCATCTATCACGGGCCGAACTAAATGCGAAAGCCGCCCCGGAGGGAGCGGCTTTCAAAAGTGGTGGACCCGATCAGATTCGAACTGACGACCTCCTCAATGCCATTGAGGCGCTCTTCCAACTGAGCTACGAGCCCGTAAAGAACCAATGCGAAGGGCCTAAAAGTAGGTTTTGGCGGGCGAACGCAAGGACTTTTTGAAGACTTTCCTCGCCCGCGCGCCTCACTGCTCGCGCATCCGGAACGTGACCCGCAGCGGGTCGTTTTTCTTGTCCGGCCGCGGGCCCGGCCAGGTGATGCGGCGGAAGGCGGCGAGCACGGATTGGTCGAATTCCGGGTGGCCGGAGGAGCGCACGATGTTGACGTCCCGGATCTGGCCGTCGGCGGTGAGGAAGAACACCACCTCGGCGCTGACCGAGTCGCCGAGGCCGGTGGGCTTCGTCTCCTCGTGGGCGGCCTTGAGGAGCGCGATGAGTCGCGCCTCGTAGGCGCGCTGGTTGCTGATGTCGGTCGCGGTCGTGGCCGTGCCGCGCTCGCCGCTGGCGCGCGTGCCGGCGACGACTTTGGAGGTGTCGATGCGCGGTGTATTCACCGGGCGCGGCGGCGTGTTGGTCGGTGTCTTGGGCGCGCCGTGCTGCCGCACGAATTCCTCGTAGCTCATCTTCGGCTCGGGTTTCGGCGCGGTCTTGGGCTCGGCCTTGGGCGGAGCCTTCTTCACGGTTTCCTTCGGCGGCGGCGTCTTCTTCTCGACCGGGCGGGGTTGCTCCTTCGGGGTCGGCGGCGTTTCGACGGGCGTCTCGCGCACCGGCTGGGGCGGCAGCTTGACCTTGGGGACGTTGAGCTGGAGGTCGGCCGGGGCGGACGGGCCGCGCTCGGCGCCGTCGAGCGGTTCGCCGGCGACGAGTTCGAAGATCACGGGCGGCTCCGGCGCGGGACGGTTGAGCAGCAGCGCGAGCAGGAACACCGCGGCCACCACCGTCGCGTGGAGCGACAGCGAGGCGAGATAGGCGCTGGGGGAATTGGCGCGCATCGCGCGGGGGCGCCGGTCAGTTGCCGACCTGCGTGTCGAAGGTGACCTTGGACAGGTTGTTTTGTTTCAACGCATCCATGACGGTGATGAACTGCTGCGCCGTGGCCTTGGCGTCCATGCGGATGCGGAACACCGGCGGCTTGGGCTCGGCGGCGTAGGTGGCGAGGGCCGTGCGCAGGCGCGCGAGGGGGACGACGCGGTCGCCGAGCCGGCAGCTCCCGTCGGCCTGGATGGTGATGGTGACGAAGCGCGTGTCGGGGTCGGGCTTGGCCTGCTGGCTCTTCGACTCGACGGGCAGGTTCACCGGGATCGTCTGCTCCTGCTGGATGAGCGGCGTGGCGATCATGAAGATGATCAGCAGCGTGAAAGCGACGTCGATGAGGTTGGTGACGTTCAGCTCCGAGAGGGGCTGCATCGCGCGCGGGCGCTTGAAGGTGCGGGCCATGGCGCGGCGTCCTTATTTTGTCATCTCGAGCTCGATGCGGTCGGCGAGCGAGCTGGCGTAGTTCTCGATCTCGGTCGTGAGCGTGCGCGTCTTGTTGAGCAGCGCGTTGTAGCCGACGACGGACGGAATGGCGACGACGAGGCCGGCCACGGTGGTGAGCAGCGCGGAGGAAACGCCGGGCGCGAGCGTCTGGATGCTGGCGCTCTGCATGACGGAGACGGCGGTGAAGGATTCCATCACGCCCCACACCGTGCCGAGCAGGCCCATGAACGGCGCGACCGACACCATCGTCGCGAGCCAGATCATGTTCTCCTCGTAGCGGAGGATTTGGCGTGCGAGGGCGCGGGCGATGGCGTTTTCGGCGTGCTCGAGGCGCGCGCGGAGCGAGTCCTCGCCCTTCTCCTGGCCGATGGCGGCGGCGCGCCAGTAGGCCTCGATCGCGTCGGCGAAGCAGTCCGCGTAGGGGATGTGCCGCATGTTGCGGAACGACTCCGGCAGATCGAGGACCTTGCGCTCCTCGCGGAGACGGCGGTCGAACTGGTAGTTGAGCGAGCGCAGCTTGTTCAGCTCGGAGTTCTTCCCGAGCATGACCGACCACGCGAAGATGCTGAAGATGATCAGCACGACGACGATGACTTGGCCGACAGGGTCGGAATTCTGGAAGACCTGGACGATGTTCAGCAACGCGAGCGGTGGCGTCACCGGGGCGACAATGACCATGGGCGCGAGTGTTGGCGCGACACGGCGGCGCAATCAAGGGGTTTCCACGTGGCGGTGCGTGCAATTGGGGTTGCCGCGCCTCGTGGGCGGGCGTTTCGTGGGCACAGTCCCTTTTCCCATGCCCACCAGCAAGACCACGCAGCACACCGGCCGCCTCATCTCGTTCGAGGGCTCCGAAGGCTCCGGCAAGTCCACGCAAATCGCCCGCCTCGCCGCGCACCTCCAGCGCATCGGCCGCGAGGTTGTGGCCACCCGCGAGCCGGGTGGCACGGAGATCGGCGAGCAGATCCGAAACATTCTCATCCACAACCACCGCGGCGACGAAATGTGCCCGGAGACCGAGCTTTTGCTGTTCGCCGCCGCCCGCGCCCAACTCGTCCGCGAGGTCATCGCCCCCGCCCTGCTGCGCGGCGCCGTCGTGCTGTCGGACCGGTTCCTCGATTCCTCGACGGTTTACCAAGGCATCGCGCGCAACCTCGCCCCCGATCCGGTCAACCAGATTAACCGCTTCGCCGTCGGCACCGTCATGCCGCACCTCACGATCGTGCTCGATGTCCCGACCGAGGTGAGCCTGCAGCGCGTCCGCCAGCGCGCCTCCGACCTGCCCGACCGCATGGAGCGCGAAAACATCGAGTTCTACCACAAGGTCCGCGAGGGCTACCTCCTGCTTGCCCGCCAATGGCCCGAGCGCGTCGTTGTGATCGACGGCACGCAGAGCGCCAATGCGCTCGAGGAACAGATCTGGGGCGCCGTCCAGCTGCGCCTCGGCTTCGCGTGAGCGGGGCGCGCCCCGCTGAACGCCCTCGCTCTCGCCCCGTGGCTGCCACCACTCCCGCTCCCTGGCCCGACTCGCTCGCCGGCACGCCTGCCGTCGCCGTGATCGAGCGCGCCATCGAGCGCCGTCGCCTCGCCAACAGCCTGCTCCTGCACGGCGAGAACCTCGCCACCCTCGCGCACGTCGCCCATGGCATCGCCGACCGCCTCCTCAACGACCCGCGCCAGGCCTCGCAGTATTTTCCGCCGAAGCAGCATCCGGACTTCTTCGCGCTCCGCCCAGCCGGCAAATCGCGGCAAATCCTCGCCGATCCCACCCGCGAACTCATCGGCAAGATCCAGGTCTCCCCGCAGGTCTCGCACCGCAAGGTCGCGGTGATCTACGAGGCCGAGCGGATGAACACCGCCGCGGCCAACATCTTTCTCAAGACGCTCGAGGAACCGCCCGCGAGCACGACGATTCTCCTGCTCACGACGCGGCCCTACTCGCTGCTCACGACCATTCGCAGCCGCTGCCTGCATTTCCGCTTCACCGACTCCGGCCACGCCGCCCTCGCCGACTGCGACGCCGCCACCCAGGAAAAGTGGGCGCAGACGCTGGCCGCCTACACCGCCTGGCTCGGCCGCGCCGCGGACGGGGTCAGCGAGAAGCGCGCCGTTGCCGCACAGATCATGGGCGTCTACGGCCTTGTCACGCGCTTCAACGCCGTCCTCACCGCCGCCACGGACCAGAGCTGGAAACAGCAAAAGGAAAAACTCCCGCCGGACCTCGATGATGACGAGATCGAGGCCATCCAGACCGGCATCACCAACGGCATCCGCCTGAAACTCTTCGCCGAGATCGAGCGCGCCACCCGCGACTTCGGCCAGGACCGCCTCTCCCGCGGCGACGAAGCCGCCCGCCGCGCGCTGGTCGCCGCCGTGGCCCAGATGGAACGCGACGTCGGCCTTCTCCGCCTCAACCTCAACGAAGCGGCGGCGCTCGAGGATTTCCTGCTCAGCTCGCTGCGCCTCTGGTCGCGACGCTGAGTCGGCGCCAGTGCGAGCGACGGATTATCTGGAGGTGGCGTGCTTGCCCGCCACTCGACCGCCAAGTTGCGCGCCAGCGCGCAACCTACAGAAGACCCGCGCTGCGCAAGCTTGAATTCTCCGCGGACTTACCCCGACCCCGCCAGCACCGCGCGGACGAAGGCCTCGCGCGCATCCATGTGCGGGTTGTGGCCGGAGAGCGGGATCGCCTCGATCCGCGCTGCCGGGAAATGTCGCCGGATGACGGCGTGATCCGCTTCGTGCACGTAGTTCGAGCGACCGCCGACGATGAAGGTCGTCGGACCGGCGTAACGGTCGTCCGGGGTGAGCGCGTCCTTCTCCAGTTTCGGCAGCGCCTCCGTCAGCGCCGGCAGGTTGATCGCCCAGTGCCAGCGGCCGTCGTCGCCGCGCGCGAGATTGGTCGCGAGGAATTTCCTCATCCCGAGGTCCGGCACGCGCGCCTCGAAGCGCATCTCCGCTTCCTGCCGCGATTGGAGATTGGCCAGGTTCAGCTCGTGCATCGCCATGAATTCCGCGCGATGCCCCTGCCAGCTGTAGTCGCGCGGCGCCACGTCGACGACCACCAGCCGCGTCACCCGCTCCGGATGCCGGCAGGCCAGCCACATCGCGACCTTCCCGCCCATGCTGTGCCCGACGATCGTCGCCTGCGCCCAGCCGTGCGCATTCATCCAGGCCAAGGTGTCGCCGGCCATCGCCTCGATCGACATCTCCGCGGCGTGCGGCGACCGCCCGTGATTGCGGGCGTCGAGGGCGACGACATGGAAATGCGCGCCCAGGTCGCGCCCGGTCGTCTGCCAATTGCGCGACGAGCCGAGCAGGCCGTGAAGGACGAGCATGGGGGGCCGGCCGGCGCCGCCGAGGTCGACTGAATGGAGCTGCACCACGGCAGAGACGAAGCACAGCCCGTGCTCCGAAACCAGCGCGAAATCCCCTCCCGGGCGGAGCGATTTTCGGCGTGCCCTCCCCGGCCTCGTGCGCCAAGAAGAGCGCTTCATGTCCGAAAAACTCACCCCGATGATGCAGCAGTATTTCGAGGTCAAACGCGGCCTCCCGGCGAATACGCTGCTGCTCTTCCGGCTCGGGGATTTCTACGAGATGTTCTTCGAGGACGCCGAGATGGCGTCGCGCCTGCTCGGCATCACGCTGACGAAGCGCCAGGACTACCCGATGGCGGGCATCCCGTTCCACGCCGCGGACAACTACGTCAACAAGCTCCTCGCCGCGGGCAAGAAGGTCGCCATCTGCGACCAGGCCGAACCCGCCAAGGCCGGCAAACTCGTCAAGCGTCAGCTCACGCGCATCCTCTCGCCCGGCACCACGCTCTCGGCCAACCAGCTCGACGCGGCGAAGAACCACTACCTCTGCGCGCTCGAGCTCAACAAGCACGGCCTGCACGCCGCGTGGCTCGACGTCTCGACCGGCGAGTTCCGCGTCGCCAGCGACGCCCGCCCGGAGAATCTCCTCCCCGTCCTCACCGCGCTCGATCCGGCCGAGCTCGTGCTCATCGATGGCGAGTTGGAGAAATGGAAGGCCGCGCCGCACGAGCAGCACACGACGCACGCCGTCGCGCACTTCTGCGCCGAGCGCCTCGTCACCGAATTGCCGGGCTACCACTTCGAGGTCGCGAGCGGCGCCAAGGCCGTGATGGACGCACTTGGGGTGCTCAACCTGCAGGGCTTCGGCCTCGCGCACACTCACCCTGCCCTCGGCGCCGCCGGTGCCGTCGTCCACTACGCGACGGAAAATCTCTGCGCCAAGCCCGAGAACCTCCGCTCGCTCCAGGAATACCGCAGCGCCCAGACGCTCCTCCTCGACCCCGCGACGCTGCGCAACCTCGAGATCTTCCAATCCATCCGCGGCACGCGCGACGCCTCGCTCCTCGGCGCCATCGACCGCACCACGTCCGCCGCCGGCGCCCGCCTCCTCGAACGCTGGCTCGCCGCCCCGGCGCTCGATCTCGCGGAGATCCGCCGCCGCCAGACCGTCGTCGGCGAATTCGTCGCCCAGCCGAGCGACCTCGCCGCCGTGCGCGAACTGCTCAACAAGGTCCGCGACATCCCGCGCATCCTCGGCCGCCTGCAGAACCGCCTCCGCAACCCGCGCGAACTCGGTGGCGTGCGCGACACCCTCGCGCAGATCCCGCCGCTCCTTGCCTGCCTCGACCTGCTCGACGCGCATCTCGTCGGCTCGCACGGCGGCCAGGTGGCGCAGATCCGCGCGCGCATCACCGATCTCCCCGCGTTGCGCGAATTGCTCCAGCGCGGCCTCGCCGACGAACTCCCGAACGACCTCGCCGACGGCAATTACATCCGCGCCGGCTACGACGCCGAGCTCGACCGCTTGAACGGCCTCACGACCGACAACAAGTCCTGGCTCGTCGACCTCGAACGCAAGGAGCAGGAGCGCACCGGCATCAAGAGCCTCAAGGTCCGCTACACCTCCGTCTTCGGCTACTACATCGAGGTCACCAAGGCCAACGTCCACCTCGTCCCCGCCGACTACGTGCGCAAGCAGACCACCGTGAACGGCGAGCGCTACGTCACCGAGGAGCTGAAACTGAAGGAGAAGGAGATTTTCTCCGCCGAGGAGAAGGCGCTGGCGCGCGAGCAGGAGTTGTTCGCGCAGCTCGTCACCGCCGTCCTCGACGAATCCCTCGCCCTCATGCGCACCGCCGACGCGCTGGCGGAGCTCGATGTGCTCGGCGGCTGGGCCGCGCTCGCGCGCGAGTGGGATTATTGCCGTCCGGACCTCGACGACGGCGACTCGCTCTCCATCACCGATGGCCGCCATCCGGTCGTGGAGCAGATGATGAAGCAGGAGCGCCTCGGCCTCGCCGGCAGCTACACCTTTGTCCCGAACGATGCCGCGCTCTCCGCCACCGACGCGCAGATTATCCTGCTCACCGGACCGAACATGGCGGGCAAATCGACCTACATCCGGCAGGTCGCGCTCCTCGCGTTGATGGCGCAGATCGGCTGCTGGGTGCCGGCCAAGGCGTGCCGCCTCGGTCTCGTCGACCGCATCTTCTCGCGCGTCGGCGCCAGCGATGACCTCGCGCGCGGCAACTCGACCTTCATGGTCGAGATGAACGAGACCGCCAACATCCTCAACAACGCCACCGACCGTTCGCTCATCATCCTCGACGAGATCGGCCGCGGCACGTCGACCTACGACGGTCTGTCGATCGCGTGGGCCGTCGTCGAACACCTCCACCGCTCCGCCGACCGCGGCCCGCGGACGCTCTTCGCGACGCACTACCAGGAGCTGACGCAATTGGAGAAACACCTGCCGCGCCTGCGCAATTTCTCCGTGGCCGTAAAGGAGTGGAACGACGACATCGTCTTCGTCCGCCGCGTCGTCGAAGGCGCCGCCGACCGCAGCTACGGCATCCAGGTCGCTCGCCTCGCCGGCTTGCCGCTCAGCGTGATCGATCGGGCGAAGACGATCCTGACGCAGCTCGAGTCCGACGAGGTTTCCGTCACCCTCCCCGCCGCCCCGCAGGCGAAGCCGAAGAAAAAGATCTCCGTCGAGCCGAGCGATGATTCGCAGTTGAGTTTGTTGTGACCGCGTAGATCGCCCGCGGCCCAGGGGCCGGATTAGCACCTTTCCGGAGGGCCCGCGGCCTCGCGGGCCGCGAACGTCACTCCTGCCACAACAGCACGTTCAGTTCTCCGCGGCTCCACCCGCGAGCGCGGCGCGGCGGTAGCCGCGCCCTCCAGGTAGATGCGATGGAGGGCGTGGCTACCGCCGCGCCGAATGAACTCGCGCCCTGCTCTCCCGGTTCTCACTTTGCCTCCGGGCCGCCCTATGCAGGAATCAGATCCGCCCTCGCCGCGCTTGGCCCGGCGAAAGCGCCCAGCGCATCATCCCGTGATGGAGAGCGGCCATCGTGCGGTCATCGTCTTCCTCACGGTCTGCACCCGCCAGCGCCGGCCACTCCTCGCTTCTCCGGTGATGCAATCCTTGCTCATTGATGCCTGGCGCTCCGCCGACCGCTGGCGGGTTGGCCGCTACGTGATCATGCCCGATCATGTGCATTTGTTTTGTTCCCCGAACACCACTCCACCCTGCGCGCTGCGCACATGGGTGAGCTATTGGAAGGCGCTCTTCGCGAAAGCCTCCGGCGAGGGACGGGAATTCTGGCAGCAGAATTTCTGGGACACGCAGTTGCGGAGTCACGAAAGTTACACCGCCAAGTGGGAATACGTGCGGGCGAATCCAGTGAGAGCCGGGTTGGTGCAAAGCAGCGAGGCATGGCCCTATCAGGGGGAGCTGAATGTGCTACACTGGCTGGAGTGACGTTCGCGGCGCGGCGGTAGCCGCGCCCTCCAGAGAGTTGCAACGCGTTGGAGGGCGCGGCTACCGCCGCGCCGCGAACAACCAAGCAGCAACATAACCGGCCCTCTCTCCCCTCAATACTTCCGCCCAAACTCCGGCGGTAGCGGGGCCTGGGCTTTGAAGCTGTGCGTGCGGCCGCCGAAGTCGTAGCTGAAGCTCGTTTCGAGCGAGTGCAGGAACAGGCGCTTCTCGCCCGTCGCCTTGGCGAAGGCGCGGTTCAGGCCGAAGTCGCCGTAGGTCTGGTCGCCGACGATCGGCAGGCGGCGCTTCGCGCATTGCACGCGGAGCTGATGGCTGCGCCCCGTGTGCGGCTCCAGCCGGATGAGCGACGTCGAGAACGCACCCTGCCGGTGATCAAGGAACTGGAACTGCGTCGCGCACGGGATGTTTCCCGCCGTGGCGTTCGCGCGCACCTGGGCGCCCTTGCGTTGGACGGCGAGGAGGTCGCGCCAGAGCTGCATGCGCTCGGCGGGTTTGCCGAAGACAAGCGCCTGATAGACCTTGCGCACCTTCTTCTTCGCGAACTGCTCACGGATCGCCTTCGCCAACGGTTCGCTCGCGGCGAGCAGGATCACGCCGGAGGTCGCACCGTCGAGGCGGTTGAGGAGCCAGAGCCGGCGCTCGGCGCCGGCGTCGTCGGTCCAGACGAAGCACTGTGCTTCCTCGTCGTAACGCGCCATGAGCACCGCGCGCGGTTCCTCGCCGCGCATGTTCGGGTGCGAGAGCACGCCGGCGGGCTTGTTCAGGGCGCCGAGGCCGTTCGCGTCGACGTGCAGCACCGTGACGCCGTTGCCGAGCGGCGCGACCGACCAGGGTTCTGGCAGCGGGGCGCTCACTCAGTAGAAATAGAACCGGAACGTCAGCGTCTGCTGCCGGCCGAGGACCGCGACCATCTGGTCGGTCCACTTGCGGTAGGGCTGGCGCGCGGTGATGGCGGTCGTGCTGATGTAGGCGCCGGCCGCACCGGTGGTTTCCTCGACGCTGACGATCGAGACTGCGCCGTCGGCGTTGAGCGTGAAGGTGACGATCACACTCGTGCCGGACTTCGGGTAGGCGCGGCTTTCGCGCAAGAGGCCTTCCCACGTCACCTGCACGATCTCGATCAGCTCCTGCATGTAGTCGCCGTATTCGCTCCAGCGCGCGTCTATGCCGAGGGGGGCGACGTTGCTGGTGCCGCGAATGCGGTTCTGGATGATGTTCGGGCGGGCTTGGGAGAGGCGCGGACGCTCGCGGGGTTGCGGGCGGTTGGCCTGTTCGACCTGGGTTAGTCCGCCGTCGGCGCTGCGGGCGTCGCGCACGCCCTCGAGGAATTGCTCGGCGCCGGTCGCCGGCGACTTGCTCTGCGAGACGTTGCTGCCGACGCCCTCGGGGTTGTCGCCGGCGAATTTTTCCTGGCCGGACAAGGGGACCTGCTCGGCGCGGGCCTGCTGCGCGGGCTGGTTGCGCGCAGCCTCGGCCGCCTCCTGCTGCATCGCCGCCAACGCGGCGGCGGCGGTCTGCGTCCGCGACATCGTGCCGGAAACGATGGCGGTGTCGTTCTGGATGTCGTCGCGGCCCTTCACGGCCGGGCGGTTTTCGGGGTCGAGTTCGTCCGGTTTCTCCGGCTGGCCGGACTGCTGATTGCGGTTGCTGACGTTGGGCGTCTTGTCGGGTTCGTTTTCGGGCGCGTCCGGGTTCGTCTCGACGAAACGGTAGGGGTCGGGCTGACGCGCCGCCGGTTCGTCGTTCGCCAACTCGAGGTCGAAGTCCTTCGCCGGGTCGGGGCGGGCGAAGGCGCCGAGCTCGCCGCTCACGCCCGTGATTTTTTCCGCCGGGAAGAACGGAGCGAGGCAGAGGAGCAGGACGTGAAAGAGGATCGTGCAGGCGACGCCGATGCCGATGGAGCGGCTCTCGCGGTCGGAGAGCGGCGACGCGGCGGGGGCCGGTCGCGGGCGGCGGGACTGGGTCGGCGGGAGCACGTTGAGGGGCATTTCAGGCGGTGTGACCCGCGCGAGTCAAAAGTTGTTTCGTCTCTTCGAGCGGCAGGCCGATGATATTGGTCAGGGAGCCCGTGAACCGCTCGACGATGAGGTCGCCGTGCTCCTGGATCGCGTAACCCCCGGCCTTGTCGAGGGTGTGAACGCGACCGAGGTAGAGGTCGATCACCTCTTCGGTCAGCGGCTTGAAGATCACGTCGCTCGCCACGCCGAGGTCGAGGCGCAGGCCGTCGGCCGCGCGGCGGACGGCGAGGCCGGTGAACACCGTGTGCGTGCGGCCGGACAGGCGGCGGAGCATGGCGCGCGCGTCGGCGGCGTCGCGGGGTTTGTTGAGCACGACGTTGTCGATGAAGACGGTGGTGTCCGCCCCGAGCACGGTGGCGTCGGGGTGGCGCGCGCTCACCCACTCCGCCTTGAGCGCGGCGTTGTGCAGCACCATGTGGCGCGGGTCGGCGTCCTCGGCCTCGTGCTCGGTCACCTGCGCGGTGACGATGTCGAACGCGTAGCCGGCCTGCGCGAGCAGTTCGCGACGACGGGGCGAGGCGGAGGCGAGTATTAGCCGGGGCATGAAACGTGCACAGTAGGCGTGCTTTTCGCGGGCGGCTAGCGGGATTTTCCAGCTTCGGGTTGCCGCGGGGCGGGCGTGCGGTCAGGTTCCCGGTCGCATGCGCATCGGATTGGCCCAGATCAATTCCATCGTCGGTGACCTCGCGGGTAACCGGAAACGCATTCTCGACGCCTACCGCGACCTCGTCGCCCGCGGTGCCGAACTCGTGCTCCTCCCGGAACTGGCGGTCTGCGGCTACCCCGTGCGCGATCTGCTGTTCAAGAAGCGCTTCGTCGCCGACGTCGAACGCACGATGCACGAGATCGCCCGCGAGATCGGCGCCGTGCCGGCGATCATCGGCTTCGCCGAGACGAACACCACCGGCGCCGGGCGCCCGGCCTTCAACGCCGCGGCGTTCTGTCGGGATGGCCGTATCGCGCAGGTCGCGCGCAAATGCCTGCTGCCGACCTACGACGTGTTCGACGAAGACCGCTACTTCGAGCCCGCGCCCGCGCCGACGATCATCGAGTTCGCGGGCCGACGCCTCGGCATCACGATCTGCGAGGACATCTGGACGCACGAGCTGGTCAACACGCGCCGCCTCTACCACCTCGACCCCGTGCAGTGGCTGGCCGACGCGAAGATCGATGCGATGCTCAACCTGTCCGCGAGCCCGTGGCAGCTGGCGAAGAATTCCGTCCGTCGCACGCTCGTGACCGACACCGCTCTCCGCTGCGGCTGCCCGGTGGCCTATTGCAACACCGTCGGTGGACACGACGAACTCATCTTCGAAGGCCGCAGCGTCGTCAGCGACGCGCAGGGTCGCGTGCTCGCCGGCTGCGCGGCGTTCCGCGAGGAATTGCGGATCGTCGACCTCGACGCCCCGCCCGCCGGCGAGGCGTTGCATGCGAGCTACCGTCAGCCGGACCTTGCTGACGTCTACGACGCCCTCGTGCTCGGTCTGCGCGACTACGCGCAGAAATCGGGCTTCAAGCAGGCGCTGCTCGGCCTTTCCGGCGGCATCGATTCCGCCGTCGTCGCCGTGCTCGCCGCCGAGGCGCTCGGACCGCGCAACGTCATCGGCGTGAGCCTGCCGTCCGCGATCTCCAGCCAGCACAGCCGGGATGACGCCGCGATCCTCGCGCGCAACCTCGGCATCGAGTTCCACACGTTGCCGATCGCCGGCGTGGTCGAGTCCGCCGAACAGGCGCTCGCCCCCCTCTTCGCCGGCCACCCGCGCGACATCGCCGAGGAAAACATCCAGGCCCGCGCCCGCGGCCTGCTGCTCATGGCGCTCTCGAACAAGTTCAATTCGCTTCTCCTCACCACCGGCAACAAGAGCGAACTGGCCGTCGGCTACTGCACGCTCTACGGCGACATGTGCGGCGGGCTCGCCGTCATCTCCGACGTCTACAAGACGCAGGTCTACGCCCTCGCCCGTTGGATCAATCGCGAGCGCGAGATCATCCCGCAGAACTCCATCGACAAGCCCCCAAGCGCCGAGCTGCGCCCGGACCAGACCGACCAGGACAGCCTGCCGCCCTACGATGTGCTCGACGGCATCCTTAAGGGCTACGTCGAGGAAGGCCTGTCGCGCGCCGACCTGGTCGCCCGCGGTTTCGACCCCGAGGTCGTCAACGACGTCGTGCGCAAGGTCGACCGCAACGAATACAAGCGCAAGCAGGCCGCCCCCGGCCTGAAGATCACCTCCCTCGCCTTCGGCGTCGGCCGCCGCATCCCGATCGTGCAGCGGTATGTGAACTGAATCTCTCTGGTCACCACTGATCCACACTAACGGGCCACTAATGGAGATCAGACCATGACCGCCACGACCGGATTGTTTCAACAGGAGGGCTATGACTTCATGGCCGCAGTGTTCGAAGTGCGCAACGAACTGGGCAACGGCTTCCTCGAAGAGGTCTATCAGGAGAGCCTCGAACTCGAACTCAGCGAGCGGGGCATTCCCTATGTCACCAAGCCCCGGCTCACGCTTCACTACAAGGGCCGCCCCCTGAAGAAATACTACGAAGCCGACCTGATCGTCATCGGTGAGATCGTCGTGGAGCTGAAAGCGGTCAAAGCCCTCACGACCGAACATGACGCGCAGCTGATCAACTATCTGAAGGCCACGCGCAAGCGGGTTGGCTACCTCGTGAATTTCGGCTCGTTTCCCAAGCTCGAATGGAAACGCTTGGTCCTCTGAATCAGTGTCCCATGAGTGTCCATTAGTGGTTCAATAATATGTCTCTTTCTTCCGAACAACTTTTCGCCCGCGCCAAGGAGCTCATTCCCGGCGGCGTGAATTCCCCTGTCCGCGCCTTCCGCTCCGTCGGCGGCGCGCCGTTTTTCACCCGCTCCGCGCAGGGCGCCACGCTCACGACGGCGGACGGCCGTGAGCTGATCGACTTCGTCTGCACCTGGGGGCCGGCCATCCACGGCCACAACCACCCGCGCATCAAGGCCGCCCTCGCCGAGGCGATCGAGCGCGGCACCTCGTTTGGCACGCCCAATCCGCTCGAGGTCGAGATGGCGGAGCTGATCGTGAAGTTCTTCCCGTCGATCCAGAAGGTGCGCATGTGCTCCAGCGGCACCGAGGCGACGATGTCCGCCATCCGCCTCGCGCGCGGCGTCACGAAGCGCGACAAGATCATCAAGTTCGCCGGTTGCTACCACGGCCACAGCGACTCGCTCCTCGTCGCCGCCGGCTCCGGCGCGCTCACGCACGGCAATCCTGACAGCGCCGGCGTGCCCGCCGCCTTCGCCCGCGAGACCATCGTCCTCCCCTACAACGACACTGCGGCGCTCGACGCGGCCTTCGCCGCCAACCCCGGCCAGATCGCCGGCCTCATCCTCGAGCCCTACATCGGCAACGTCGGTTTCATCAAACCCGACGCCGGCTACCTCCAGTATGTGCGCAAGATCACGGCCGCGCACGGCACCGTGCTCATCTTCGACGAAGTGATGACCGGCTTCCGCCTCGCGCGCGGCGGCGTGCAGGAACTCGAGGGCATCACCCCCGACCTCACGACCCTCGGCAAGATCATCGGCGGCGGCCTGCCCGTCGGCGCCTTCGGCGGCCGCGCGGACATCATGGATCACCTCGCGCCGCTCGGCCCGGTCTATCAGGCCGGCACACTCAGCGGCAACCCGCTCGCCATGGCCGCGGGCATCACGTCGCTGAAGATGCTCGACGAACTGAATCCCTACGCCCGCCTCGACGCGCTCGGCCGCCAGGTGGTCGACGCCGCTCAGGCCGCGGCGAAACGGAAGGGCCTGCCGCTGCAGGCGCCGCAGGTCGGTTCGATGTTCAGTCTGTTTTTCACGGCGAACACCGTCCGCGACATGCCGACCGCGCTGACTTCGGACGCGAAGCTCTTCGGCCGCTTCTTCCACGCCTGCCTCGCGGGTGGTGTCTACCTGCCGCCGAGCGCCTACGAATCGTGGTTCCTCAGCACCGCGCACGAAGGCGCGGCCATTCAGCGGGCTTGCGAAGTCGTCAGTTCGGCCATTGAGTCGCTCTAAGAAACACCGGCCTCGTGCCGTTGTCTCGGAGCACTCGATGAATCTTCCGCGCCCCCTCGCCGCCTTTGCCGCCACCGTGCTGATCGCCGCCGGGGCCGCGGCGCAGCCCGCCGACGCCCCGCTCCTTTCACTCGACGAGCTGCAGCCGGGCATGCGCGGCGAAGTTTGGACTGTCTTCCGCGGCAGCCAGTCTGAACCCTTCGCCGTCCAGGTCACCGGCGTGCTGCGCAATGCGCTCGGTCCCGGCAAGAGCCTCATCCTTTGCGAGCTGACCGATCCGCGCGTGCAGCCGATGGGCGCCGTCGCCGGCATGAGCGGCAGCCCGCTCTACATCGACGGCAAGCTGGCCGGCGTCCTCTCCTATCAAATCCAACGCTTCGAGACGGTGCGCTACGCCGGTTTCACCCCGATCGCCGACATGCTCGAGATCAGCGCGCTGCCCGCCGCCGCCCCGGCCCCGGCCTCGCCGCTGCCGATCCCGGTGCGCAGTGAGCGCGAGGCACGGCAGGACGCCGGCGCGCCCACGCCGCCGCCCGCCGCGGCACGCGCCGCCTTCGGCGATTTCCGGCCTTTCACGCCCGTCTTCACGCTCGGCGGCGTATCGCCGCAGGTGGCGGCGCTGCTCGCCCCGCAATTCGAGGCGCTCGGCCTCACCACCATCGCGCTCGGCGGCAATCTCGGCGCGGCGGCCGACGTGCCTTCGCCGGACACGTTGCCCGAGCTCCGCCCCGGCGGCGTGGTCGCCGCGGCGCTCGCGGTCGGCGACATCACCTTGTCTGCCGGCGGCACCGTGTCGCACGTCGACGGGCGGCGCGTGCTCGCCTTCGGGCACCCGCTGATGTCGCTCGGCGCCACCGAGGTGCCGATGGCCGAGGCGGAGATCGTCACGATCCTGCCGAGCACGCTCAACTCCATCAAGGTCTCCAACACAGGCCGCGTCATCGGCGCGTTCAGCCAGGACCGGCTTTCCGGCATCTACGGCGAGATCGGCCGCATGCCGCGGCTCGTGCCGGTCGAGATCAGCCTGCCCGCGCGCCTCAACCGCCGCAGCCTCAACTTCTCGGTCGTCCAGCACGAGATGCTGCTGCCCGCGCTCGCGGCCGCCGGCCTCACGCAGGCCGTCGTCGGCTCCAACGAAGCCGGCCTCACCCGCGGCTTCCGCCTCACGGCGACGGTCGCCTACGCCGGTCGCGCTCCCGTGCAGTTCAGCCAGGTTTACCCGGGGCCGCAGGGCTTCACGCAGGGCGTCGGGGAGATCACGCAGAACCTCCAGCAGTGGCTCTTCAACCCCTACGAGCGCACTTTCCCCGAGCGCATCCAGTTCGCCGTCGAGGAGACGCCCGAGGTGCCCGTCGGCTACGTCGAGTCGTTCCAGCTTTCGCGCACGGTCGCCGGCCCGGGCGAGATCGTCACCGCCACGCTCGGCTGGCGCGGTTTTCAGGCGGAAAAATTCACCGAGACGATCCGCCTGCCGATCAGCCCGGACTGGATTGGTCGCAACGTGGAGGTTGTCCTCGCCACCGGCCGGGCCCTCGACGAACTCACCGGCCGCCCGCGTTCGCTCGGCGTGCACCAGCTCCGCAATTTCGACGAATACCTCGCCATGCTGCGCGACAACCGCCAGTCGGACGGCCTCTACCTCGCCGTGGTGGAGCGCACCTCGCTCTTCACCGACCACACCGCGCGCACGGTGGAGCTGCCGGGCTCGCTCGAGCGCATCGCGCGCGGCGCCGATGCCGCGCGCTACCAGCGCCGCGAGGCCGCCGTCACCCTTTACGAGCAGCACCTGCTGCCCGGTCGTCTTTTCAACGCCACCCTCCGCCGTCCGCTGACGGTTTCGGAATGATCCCGCCGTTGCGTTCGCACCGGTCTTCCGTCCAGCCGCCCTGCGCGGCCTTTCCCCGCCCCATGCGTCTCCGCTCCGTCTGCCTTCTCGCCGCCGCGCTCGCCGCGTCGGCCGCCGCCGCCCCGCTCTCGAAGGAACTCGAGATCGATTTCTTCCGCGAGGTGCCCAACCGCAACCTCAAGGGCATCACCGTCCGGGCCGACGGCCGCCTGCTCGACGGCCCGGGCGTCAGCGATCTCTCCGGCACGATCGGCGCCGACCTGCTCTGGAGCACTGCGCCCTCCGGACAGGCGCGCGTGTTCTTCGTCGGCACCGGTCCCGAGGGTAAGATCTTCCGCGTGGACACGACCGCGCCGGGTGCCTTCACCGCCGAACTCGCCGCGGACCTCGAGGCGACGCACGTCTTTGCCGTCGCGGCGATGCGCGATGGTGCGTTGATCGCCGGCACTTCGCCGCAGGGCACACTGTCGCTCATCCGCGCCGGCGCCGTCGTCGCCGCGGTGAATCTGCCTGTCGATTCCATCCTCGACCTCTCGCTCTACCAGGGACCCGAGCCCTTCGTGCTCGTGGCGACCGGCAACCCGGGCCGCATCTACCGCGTCGACCTTGCGGCCTTCGCCACCGCCGGGATCGGCACCGAGAAGATCACCGACGCCGCCGAGCTGGCCAAGCGCGGCATCACGCTCTTCGGCGAGATCCGCGACCGCAACGTGCGTCGCCTCCTCCGTCTGCCGGACGGGCGCGTCATCGCCGGCTCCGCGCCGCGCGGCAACGTCTATGGATTCCCCGCCACCGGCGGCGCGCCGCTCATCCTGCTGGAGAATCGCGACGCCGAGGTGTCCGACCTGCTCGCCGGTCCGGGCGGCTCGTTCTACGCCGCGCTGACGCTCTCCGCCGGCAGCGGCGACACGCGCCTTGCCGCGCGACCGACGCCGCCACCGGCTCCCGTGCCCGGCGCCGCGCCGGCACCGGCCGAGGTGCCTGACATCGACGACAGCGCGCGCACCGAGCGCTTCACCGGCCGCGGCCAGCTCGTGCATTTCCCCGCCGGCGGGTTGCCCGAAACGCTCATCACGCGTCCGAACACCGCCTTCTATCGTCTCGCCTGGCATCAGGACGGCGCGCGGCAGTGGATTGTCATCAGCGGCGGCGAACAGGGCGAACTCCTCGCCTACTCCCCCAGCGAGCGCCGCAGCATGAACCTCGGCGCGACCGTCTCGGCGCAGACGAACGGCCTCTCCGCCTTTGGCGACGGCCTGTTTCTGCTCCTCCGCAACAACGCTCCCGGCTTCTCCCTGCTCGATTTCAACCCGAGCGGTGCGCGGACGCTGGAGACGCGCCGGCTCGACCTCGGTTCCCCTGCCGAGCTCGGCAAACTCCGCTTCGGCCAGCTTCGCGGTCTGACGGCTCACGAACTCGAGGTTTCCGCCCGCACCAGTTACGGCAGCGACGAGCGCGAAGGCTGGAGTGCATGGACTCCGCTCGGGCACGAGGACGGCGGCTGGTCGGCGCCCGGGCTCCGCGGTCGTTACGTGCAGTTCCGCCTCGCGCTGCCGGCCGGCACGGCGCGCTCGCCGCTCATCGACCGCGCGACGCTGCATTACCTGCCGCAGAACCGGCGCCCGCAGCTCACGGATTTCCGCATCTTCGCGCCAAACCTCGCGCTCGTGCCGCTGCCCGAGCCGCCTGCGACACCCGCCAACCTCACCGTCGGCAGCCTCCTCTTTCCCAATCAACGCGACGGCAAGGATGCGCCGTCCGGCGCCGGCCCGCGGCGCAGCGGCTTCCTCAACAGCCCGGTCGTGCCGCAAACCGGCACGCAAATCGTCTACTGGAGCCTCACCGATCCCGACGACGACACGCTCGCCGCCACCTTCTCCCTCGCCCCGGAGGGCACGGACGACTGGACGGACCTCGCCGTGCGCACGGCGGACACCTATGTGCAATTCGACGTGAGCCACTTGCCCGAGGGTCGCTACCGCACGCGCCTCCTCGCCGAGGAACTGGCGCCCCGCCCCGCGGCGCAGCGCCTGAGCTACACCTTCGAAACCGATTCCCTCATCGTCGACCGCACGCCGCCGGAGATCCTCGCCGTGAACGCCGAGCGCGTGGCCGGGGCGTGGCGCCTCGTCATTGAAGCCCGCGACGCCGCCAGCCTGCTCCAAGGCGCGGAGTTTGTCCTCAACAACGGACTCCGGCTCACCGTCGAGCAACCCGAGGACGGCGTGCTGGACGGCCTGCGCGAAGCCTTCGTCGCCGAGGTGCCCGCGGCGCGTGCGGCGGGCGCGACGTCGGTCGAGATCGTGGTCTACGACACCGCCGGCAACTCCGCCGCGCGCCGCGTGCCGCTGCCGTGATCCGCGTTGCGCGGCGCACGCCGCTTCACGCCCGCGGGTGGGCCTTGGCGTGGATTTCCTTCAGGCGCGCGACGCTCGTGTGCGTATAGATCTGGGTCGTGGCGAGGCTGGCGTGGCCCAGCAGCTCCTGCACGGCGCGCAGGTCGGCGCCGGCGTTGAGCAGGTGTGTCGCGTAGGAGTGGCGCAGCTTGTGCGGCGAAAGGTCCATCGGCAGGTCGGCGAGCGCGAGGTAGCGTTTCACGATCAATTGCACGGCGCGCACGGACAGCCGCCGGTGCTGCGGCGTGACGAGCACCGGGTCGGCGGGGCCGGATTGGCGCGCGTGGTCGGTGCGGAACTTGCCGAGCACCGCCATCGCGACCGCGCCGAGCGGGCAAATGCGCTCCTTGCCGCCTTTGCCGCGGACGCGGGCGCTCCCGGCCGCAAAGTCGATCGCCCCGTAGTTCAGCGCCACGAGTTCGCTCACGCGCAGGCCGCCGCCGTAGAGCAACTCGAGCACGAGCCGGTCGCGCCACGCGATGAACGGGTCCAGCGTCTCGTTCTGCAGCAGGCGTTGCGGCCCCTGCAGCAGGGTCGTCACCTGCGTTTCGGTGAGAAACTTCGGCAGCGGCTTCTCGAGCTTCGGCAGCGGCACGCCGAGGAAGGGATTCCGCGGGATGCGTCCGCGGCGCTGCCAGAACCGGAAAAACGCGCGCAGGCCGGAGACGTGGTTGTGCAGCGTGCGCCGGCCGAAGCGGCGCTGCGCCTCGATGACGAAGTCGCGCATGTCGCGCGGGCCGAGCCGATCGACGCCGCGCTCCCAGCGGCCGTCGACCTGCGCCCAGCGGTGGAAATCCTCGAAGGCCTGTCGGTAGTTGCGGACGGTGTAGGCGGAGTAGCGTCGCTCCTTGGCGAGAAAATCGAGGAACGGGTCGAGCCACTCCGCGGCGACCGCGGGAGGCAAGGGAGCGGAGGCGGCGTCCGCGTTCATCGGTCAGGCGCGCGCAGCGGCGACGCGGGCCTCGACGGCTTGGCGCACGCGGTCGCACTCGCGCCGGAGCGCGGTTTCCGGGTCGATGCCGGCGCGGCGGCAGGCGGCCGCGAGTTCGAAGAGCGCGCGCCCGGCCTCGGCCTCGGTGAGGCTTTGCGCGCGGCGGGCGACGGCAACCTCGTCAACGATGCCCGCGGCGGGCAGCCGCTGCTTCTCGATCCGCTTCGCGATGTCCTCGGCGAACATCAGCGCCGGGAGGCGCGGCGGCAGTTGCTTGAAAACGGCCGACTCCGCGCGGCCGTTGGCGGCCTTCTCGGCGGCCTTCACTTTTTCCCAGACCTCGATGACCTGGGCGGAGTTTTCGGCGCTGGCGTCGCCGAAGACGTGCGGGTGGCGGCGCACCAGCTTGTCGTTGATGTCGCGCGCCACCGCCTCGAAGTCGAAGTCGCCGCGCTCGGCGGCGAGTTGCGCGTGAAAGACGACCTGCACGAGCACGTCGCCGAGTTCCTCGCGCATGTGGGCGAAGTCGCCGCGGTCGATCGTGTCGAGCAGTTCGCTGCACTCGTCGATCAGGCAGCGCGTCAGCGTCTGGTGCGTCTGCTCGCGGTCCCAGGGGCAGCCGTCCGGGGCGCGCAGGCGGGCGACGGTGCGGCAGAGGTCTTCGATGGCACTCATGCGTCCACTGTCCGGTTCGCGCGGACTGAGACAAGAAACTTGTGGATTGAAACGCGGGCGGGTTCCGGGGATGGTGCCCTTTTATTCCGCATGGACAAACTGGCCGAAATCATGGCCCACAAACGGCGCGAGATCGCGCCGCTGCTGCGTCCCGTCTTCGAGGAGGAGCTCGCCCGCGCCGCCGCGACGCGCCCGGCGCGACCGTCGTTCGCCGCCGCGCTGCGCCGCCCGGACCGCAAGCTGGCCGTCATCGCCGAGATCAAGCGGCGTTCGCCTTCGGCCGGCGCAATCAAGGAGGGTGCCAGCGCCGTCGCGCAGGCCGGGGTCTACGCCGCCGCGGGCGCTTCGGCGCTGTCGGTGCTGACGGACGAGCGCTATTTCGGCGGCCGCATGACGGACCTCGAGGAGGTCACGGCGCATTTTCAGTCGGCGCCGGCCGCGCTGCCCTGCCTGCGGAAGGACTTCATGATCCACCCGGTGCAGGTGCTGCAGGCCTGCGAGGCCGGGGCCAGCGCCATTCTCATCATTGTCCGCGCGCTGGAGGACGCCGAGATCGCCCTGCTCCACCGCTCCGCGCAGGCGGCGGGCCTCGACGCGCTGTTCGAAATCCATGACGAACGCGATCTCGGGCGCGCCGTCGCGCACGGGGCGAGGATCATCGGGGTCAACAACCGCGATCTCGCCGTCTTCAAGACCGATCTCGGGCTCTCCGAGCGGCTCATCCCGCAGTTTCCGCGGGAGGTCATCGCGGTGAGCGAGAGCGGTATCTTCACCGGCCGCGACGCCGCCCGCGTCCGCGCGGCGGGCGCGCAGGCGATCCTCGTCGGCGAGGCGCTGATGCGCGCGGAGGATCCCGCCGTGCTCATCCACGAATTCAACGTCGCGTGACCCGCGTGCCCGGCATGCCGCTGACCCCTTCCGCCACGCGCGAGCTCCTCGCCCGGCTCAGCCACCAGCCGAAGCGGTTCCTCGGCCAGAATTTCCTCGTCGACGGCAACATCGTGCGGAAGTCGCTCGAACTCGCCGGCGTCGCGGCCGGCGACTCGGTGGTGGAGGTCGGCCCCGGGCTCGGCACGCTCACGACCGCGCTGCTCGAGGCGGGCGCGGAGGTGTGGGCGGTGGAAAAGGACGCCACGCTCGCCGCGCACCTGCGCGCCGACCTGGCGCCGCGTTTTCCGGACCGGTTTCACCTGCTCGAGGGCGACGCGGTGGAGCACCCGCTGGCCGGACTGCCCCCGGGACGCACGGCGGCCTTCAAGGTCGTCGCCAACCTGCCCTACGCCATCTCCACCCCGTGGATGGACGGCGTGCTCGGCGGCGCGCTCCCCGCGCGCATGGTGCTCATGCTGCAGCAGGAGGCCGCGCAGCGCTACGTCGCCGCGCCCGGTTCGAAGCAGTTCGGCGCGATCTCGATTTTCCTGCAGTCCGCCTACGAGCCGGATCGCGGCCACAAGGTCGGCGCGGGCTGCTTCTACCCGGCGCCGGACGTGGAGTCCTATCTGCTCAACCTCGCGCGGCGCCCCGAGCCGTTCGTCTTTGCGCCCGCGGTGAAGCAACTCATCCGCGCCTGTTTCCAGCAACGGCGGAAGCAGATCGGCTCGCTCCTGCGTGACAAGCTGCCGGACGGCGGCGCCGCTTGGCTGGCGCTTTTCGCCGCCGCCGGGCTCGACGCCCGCGCGCGGCCCGAGGAAATCCCCGTGGCACTGTGGCAGCGGCTCGCGGTCTGAGCCTGCTCACCGCGCTTGAAAAGTGAGCTCCAGCCCGCAAAGTCAGCCCCTTCATATGACCTTCCTGCGCCCCGCCGCTGTCCTGTGCCTAGTGTTGGCCTTGGCGGGCGTCACCCGGGCCCAGGAGCCGTTGCCGGCCCCGGCGGGCGGACTTTACGGACAGATCCGCGGCACCACCTACGTCGCGCCGGAGGGACGCTACCGGGTGGCGATTCCCGTCCTGCCCGAACTCGGCGGCAAGGTGCACGACACGGAGAACGTCGTGACCTTCAGCGACGAAGTCAGCACGCACGTGAGCATCGCCTGCTTTCCGCTCGATCTCTCACAGCGCTGGGAGCGCGACACGCGCGGAATCCGCGAATACCTCGGGTATTTCTACACGGAGTTTGTCTTTCCGGATTTCGCCGCGCGCTTCCCGGAGGCGGCGACGGAGCGCGCGCTCTTCACCGGCGACCTGTTCGGCGGCGCCCTCTTCGTGTTCACGCTGCTGCCCGGCGGCTCGGCGTTCGGCAGCCGCGCCAGCGTGCTCGAGTCGCCCGACACCGTGCCGGCGGCCAAGCGCGGCAACCTGCTCTTCGTCCAGCAGGATTGCATCTTCATCGTCAGCATGGAACTCGCCGAGCGGGTCACGCAGCGGTCGGCTTTCCAGAAGACCGCCGACGAGGAAAACGACCTGCTGCGCACGCGGCTGCTCGATCTCGTGCAGAAACTGCAGGTCACCCTGCCCCGCCCGCCGGCGCGCCGGCCTTGAGCATCCCCTTTCCTGCATGAAACCCCACGCCCTGCTCGTTCTGTTGCTTATGTGCGCTGTCACCGCCTCCGCGAATTTCGATCTCGCCTCGCCCAAGGCCCCCGCTCCCGCCAAGCGGCCCAAGGACGTCACCGTCCATGAGGACAAGCGCATCGACGACTATTTCTGGCTCCGCGAGAAGGACAACCCCGAGGTCCGCACCTACCTCGAGCAGGAGAACGCCTACACCGAGTCCGTCCTCGCGCCCGCGAAGGAGCTCCGGGCACAACTGTTCAAGGAGATGCGCGCCCGCATCAAGGAGGACGACTCCACCGCCCCGATCCCGTTCCGCGGCTGGCGCTACTATTCGCGCACCGAGAAGGACAAGCAGTATGCGATCTACTGCCGCATCGCCGACACGCCCGGCGCGCAGGAGGAGGTGCTGCTCGATTTGAACCAGCTCGGCGAGGGCCGCGCCTACGTGGCGCTCGGCCACTACCGCGTCAGCGACGACGGCACGCGCCTCGCCTACTCGATCGACTGGACCGGCTACCGCCAATACGAGGTCTTCGTCATGGACCTCGCCACGAAGCAGCCCGTGGCGCAGCAGATCGGCAAGGTTTCCGACCTCGAGTGGGGAGCCGGCAACGACGTGCTCTACTTCGTCACGGAGAACGAGTCCAAGCGCTCCGACAAGGTCCACCGCTGGACCCTGAGCACCGCGCAGCGCGAACTGCTCTTCGAGGAGAAGGACGAGCTCTTCAACGTCGAGGTCACCAAGTCGCAGGACGGCCGCTGGCTCTTCATCAACTCCGAGAGCAAGGTCACCGCGCAACCGTTCGGGCTGCGCAGCGACGACCACACGGGACGCTTCGCCCCGTTGCTCGCCCGCGTTGAGAACGAGAAGAACTTCGTCGAGCATCACGAGGACCGGTTCTACTTCGTCAGCAACCGCGGCGCCGTGAACTACCAGCTGGTGCGCGCCCCCGTCGCCACGCCCGACCAGTGGGAAACGGTCATCGCGCACAACCCCGCCATCCGCCTCGGCGACGTCGTCGCGTTCCGCACGCACCTCGTGATCTCCGAGCGGGAGAACGGCCTGCCGCATCTCCGCGTCCACGATTTCGCCACCGGCCAGTCGCGCCGCCTCGAGATGCCTGAGGCCGCCTACGAAGTCTCGCTCGGAGCCAACTGGAACTACGACACCGACGAGGTGCGCTTCAACTACCAGTCGATGGTCCGCCCCAACACCGTCTACGCCGCCAAGCTCGCCACCGGCGAGCGCACCGCGATCAAGCAGCAGGAGGTCATCGGCTTCAACCCCGACCTCTACCGCGCCGAGCGCGTCTGGGCCGTCGCCCGCGACGGCGTGAAGATCCCCCTCTCCATCGTCTACCGCGCCGACCTCGACCGCTCCCAGCCGCAGCCGTTCTGGCTCTACGGCTACGGCTCCTATGGCATCAGCATGCCGGTCACGTTCAGCTCCAACCGCGTCAGCCTGCTCGACCGCGGCGTGATCTTCGCCATCGCCCACATCCGCGGCGGCGGCGAGTTGGGCGAGGAATGGCGCCTCGCCGGCCGCATGGAGAAGAAGATGACGACGTTCCATGATTTCGTCGACTGCGCCCTATGGCTCGTGGACCAGAAGTGGACCACCCCGTCGCAGCTCGTCATCTCCGGCGGCAGCGCCGGCGGCCTGCTCATGGGCGCCGTGCTCAACCAGCGCCCCGACCTCTTCAAGGCCGCGCTCGTCGTCGTGCCCTTTGTCGATGTCCTGAACACCATGCTCGACGCCACGCTTCCGCTCACGACCGAGGAATACGTCGAGTGGGGCAATCCTAACATCAAGGAGGAGTATGGCTGGATGCGCGCTTACTCGCCCTACGACAACCTCAAGGAAGCCCAATACCCGAACGTCCTCGTCAACGTCTCCTTCTACGATAGCCAGGTGCCGTATTGGGAAGGCGCGAAGTATCTCGCGAAGATGCGCGACCTCCAAAAGGGCAAGGACAGCGCGCTCCTCCTCTACACACTCTTCGGCGCCGGCCACGGCGGCGCCTCCGGCCGCTACGACGCGCTCAACGACGTGTCGCGAGACTATGCGTTTTTTCTGAGTGCTTTGGGCCTCGCCAAATAAACACCCCTGCTCCTGCAACGCGGTCGCCCCGTCCGCCCCTCACCCCACTCCATGTTCCGCTCCCTCACCTCAGCCCTCTGCGTCGCAGCCGCGCTCGGCCTCACGACCGCCACGACCGTTGCGCAACCCTCCGTTCCCATGAAACCCTACGGCCTCGTGATCCACGGCGGCGCTGGCGTCATCCAGCGCGAGCAGATGTCGCCCGAACTTGAGGCGGAATACCGCGCCAAGCTCGCCGAGGCCCTGCAGGCCGGCTATGCGATCCTCGAGCGCGGCGGCGCCGCCCTCGACGCTGTCATCGCCGCCGTGCAGGTCATGGAAGATTCACCGCTCTTCAACGCCGGCAAGGGCGCCGTGTTCAATGCCGACGGCATTTGCGAACTCGACGCCTCGATCATGAACGGCCGCACGCTCCAGGCGGGCGCGGTTGCCGGGTTGCGCCGCATCAAGAGCCCCATCCAGCTCGCCCGCGATGTCATGGAGAAATCCCCGCACGTGATGATGATCGGTGAAGGCGCGGAGAAGTTCGCCGCCTCGCGCGGCTACGAGTTCGTGCCCAACGAGTATTTCCACACCGAGCGCCGCCGCCAGCAGCTTGAGCGCGCCAAGAAGGCCGAGTCGCGCGCCGACAACGGCACCGCCTCGGTCCCGCTGGAGCTCTCCTCCCCCGGCATCAGCGACACCGACTGGTTCCTCCGCGAGACGAAATACGGCACCGTCGGTTGCGTCGCGCTCGACCGCGAGGGCAACCTCGCCGCCGGCACCTCGACGGGCGGCATGACGAACAAGAAGTTCGGCCGCGTCGGCGACGTGCCGGTCATCGGCGCCGGCACCTACGCCAACAACGCCACCTGCGCCGTCAGCTCCACCGGCTGGGGCGAGTTCTTCATCCGCGCCACAGTCGCCCACGACATCGCCGCCCAGATGGAATACCTCGGCCGCGACGTCCACTCCGCCGCGCAGGCCACGCTCGCCAAGGTCGCCCGCCTCGGCGGCGACGGTGGCGTCATCGCCCTCGACCGCGCCGGCAACATCTCGATGGAATTCAACTCCGAGGGCATGTATCGCGGCGCGAAGATCTCCGGCCGTCCCGAAGTGATCGCCATCTACGGCGACGAACCCCGCCGCTGACCTCCGATGCCCGCCAAACGCGAATTGCTCGAAAAGATCATCGCCCGCCTCGCCGCGGAGGTCGATCTGATGACCCAGGCCGCCCTTGCCACCCACGCAGAGGCGACCGACGACGAGAACAAGGCCGAGGACAAATACGACACGCGCGGTCTCGAGGCCTCCTACCTCGCTCACGGCCAGTCGAAGGCCGCCGAGGAGGCGGCGCTCGCCGTCGCCCAGTTCCGCGCCCTGCCGGTGCGCGATTTCCAGCCCGGCGAACCCGTCAGCCTCGGTGCGCTCGTCACGATCGAGACCCGCGGCAAGCCCGCCTACTATTTCGTCGGCCCCCGCGCCGGGGGCACGGAAATCGACTACGACGGCCGCGAGGTGCTCGTCATCACGCCGCAGTCCCCGCTCGGGCGCCAACTCGTGGGCAAGCTCCAAGGCGACGTCGTGTTGCTGGACGTCGGCGGCCGCAAGTCCGAGGCCCGCATCACGCGCGTCGTCTGAGCATCCGCCCGGGTCGCTTCCGCGCGTCGCGCGGGCGGCCGCCCACCCTCCGGCGCGCTTTCGTGTTGCCCGCGCCTCGGCGCGCGCTGGACTCGGCGCTTTTCCCCGCATGTCCGCCTCTCCGGATCTTCCGAATCCCGACCACGTTCTCCTGCTCGCGCAGGAGCTGAAACTCAAGGTGCACCAGGTCGCCGCGACCGCGCAGCTGCTCAAGGGCGGCGCGACCGTGCCGTTCATCTCGCGCTACCGCAAGGAGGCCACCGGCGAACTCGACGAAGTGCAGGTCACCGCCATCCGCGACCGGATGGAGCAGCTCCAGCAGCTCGACGACCGCCGCGCCGCCATCCTCGCGTCGCTCACGGAACGCAACCTCCTCACCGATGCCCTCAAGTCCGCGATCGGCGCCGCCACGACGCTGACGCAGCTCGAGGACATCTACCTGCCCTTCCGTCCGAAGAAGCGCACCCGCGCCACCATCGCGAAGGAGAAGGGCCTCGAGGCGCTCGCCGAGATTCTCTGGGCGCAGGAGCCGGGCACCGACCCGATTGCCGCCGCGACCGCGCTGGTCGGCCACGAGTTCACCTTGGACGACGGCAAGAACACGAAGGGCAGGATCGAGAGCGCCGACGAGGCGCTGGCCGGCGCCCGCGACATCCTCGCCGAGCGCATGAGCGACGATGCCGCCGTGCGCGAGCAGCTCCGCCGCCTCTATCGCGAGCAGGCGGTCGTCTCCTCGAAGGTCATGTATGGGAAAGAGGCCGAAGGCGCGAAGTTCAAGGACTACTTCGACTGGAGCGAGCCGCTCGCCAAGGCACCGTCGCACCGCATCCTCGCCATGCGCCGCGGCGAGAACGAGTCGTTCCTCATCATGCGGATCACGCTGCCCGACGAGGTGGCCGGCTCGGGCATCGTCGAGCTGCATTGCGCGAAGAATTCCTCCGCCTGCGCCGCGCAGGTCCGGCTCGCCGCGCAGGACGCGTTCAAGCGCCTGCTCGCGCCGGCGATGGAGACGGAGATGCGCCTCGAGTCGAAGAAGCGCGCCGACGAGGCCGCGATCAAGGTCTTCGCCGAGAACCTGCACGAGCTCCTCCTCGCCGCCCCGCTCGGCCAGCGCGCCGTGCTCGCCATCGATCCGGGCTTCCGCACCGGCTGCAAGACCGTGCTCCTCGACCGCCAGGGCAAGCTGCTGCACAACGACGTCATCTTTCCGGACCGCTCGCCCGCCGAGGCGAAGGACAAGCTCAAGGGCTTCGTCGAGTTCTTCAAAGTCGAGGCCATCGCCATCGGCAACGGCACCGCGGGTCGAGAGACCGAGGCCTTCGTCCGCTCGCTCGGCCTGCCGCCCTCGATCCCGATCGTGATGGTCAACGAGTCCGGCGCCTCGATCTATTCGGCGAGCGAGGTCGCGCGCGAGGAGTTCCCCGACCATGACCTCACCGTGCGCGGCGCCGTCTCCATCGGCCGCCGCCTTATGGATCCGCTGGCGGAGCTGGTGAAACTCGACCCGAAATCCATCGGCGTGGGCCAATACCAGCACGACGTCGACCAGTCGGCGCTGAAACGCTCGCTCGACGACCGCGTCGTCTCGTGCGTCAACGCCGTCGGCGTCGAGGTGAACATGGCGTCGAAGCAACTCCTGAGCTACGTTTCCGGCCTCAACAGTGCGACGGCCGCCGCCATCGTGGCGCGACGCAACGAGCAAGGCGCGTTCAAGTCGCGCGCCGACCTCCTCCAAGTGCCACGGCTCGGCCCGAAGGCTTTCGAGCAAGCTGCGGGCTTCCTCCGCATCCGCGACGCCGCCCACCCGCTCGACGGCAGCGCCGTGCACCCGGAGCGCTATGCCCTGGTCGAGAAAATGGCCGCCGACGTCGGCGCCAGCGTCGCGGATCTCATGCGCGACGAGAAACTGCGCGCGCGGATCAAATTGGAGAACTACGTGACGGCGGAGGTCGGTCTGCCGACCTTGAAGGACATCATGGCCGAGCTCGCCAAGCCCGGTCGCGACCCGCGCCAGAAGTTCGAAACCTTCAGTTTCCAGGAAGGCGTCAACAAGCCCGAGGACCTGAAGCCCGGCATGAAACTGCCCGGCATCGTCACGAACGTCACGGCGTTCGGCGCCTTCGTCGACATCGGCGTGCACCAGGACGGACTCGTCCACGTCTCGCAGCTCGCGGACAGCTTCGTAAAGGACCCCGCCGAGGTCGTGAAACCGCAGCAGAAAGTGATGGTGACAGTCGTCGAGGTCGACCTGCCGCGCCAGCGCATCGCTCTCTCCATGCGCAGCAAGCCGCAGCTCGGCCCGCGCACGCCGGCCGGACCGGGTGGCGGACGCCCCGCAAACGCTCCGGGAAATTTCCCGCGCAGCACGCCCGGGCAATCGCGTCCGACTGCCGGATCGGGCAATCAGTCGCTGAACAGCGATTGGTTCAGCGCCGCGCTGAACAAGAAGAAGTGAGGCGACACTCGCGCTGGCGCGGCGCGAATCTAGCGCCGGCGTTTGCCCCGGCTTTTCGCCGGCCCCTTCGCCTTCGGCTGCAGCAAGTCACGCAGGCGCGCCGTGGTGGCATCGCGATCGAGTCGCGAGGCCGCCACGTCGAGGGTGAGTTGCTCCCATTCCGGACCGTCCGCCGCGGTCGCCACGCCGTTCAAGCGGAGAAAGACCAGACAGGCGCCGAGCGCGGCGCGCTTGTTGCCGTCAACGAACGGATGATTGCGGCAGAGATAAAACAGGTAGGCCGCACCGACCTCCGCGAGATCAGCATAGACTGATTCGCCGCCGTAGGTTGCCTGCGGAGCCGCCACGGCTGACTCCAGCAGCGCGCGCTCGCGCAGACCGGTCGATCCGCCGAAGCGACCGATGGCCGCCGCGTGGATCTCCTCGACGATCTCGACGGTGAGATGGAAGCACGTGTCCGGACCGGGATTCACGCGAGCCGGCGCATGGTGCGCTGATAATCCGTCATCACCGAGTCAATCGTGCGCGTGACTTCTTCCGGCGTGACCACCGGTCGCACGGGCGTCAGGTAGATGGCGCCGCCTTCGTGGACGGTGACATTCACCTCGTCGCCGACCTTGAGGCGCGCGAGGTCCATCAGGGCCGCGTCGAAGGTGATGCCCTGCGAATTGCCGATCTTGGTGATGCGCTTGATCATGGCGTTAAACTATGTATTACGCCCTGCGGCGCAAGCGCGTTTCCGCGTTCGCGGCTTGAGCCGGACCGCGGACCCGTCACGGTGCGGACATGTCCGCTTCCGAACTTCTGATCGAATCCCTCGTCCAAGGCACCGGCGCCGCGCCCAAGAAGGGCGACGCCGTCACCGTGCATTACACCGGTTGGCTGACCGACGGGACCAAGTTCGACAGCTCGCGCGACCGCGACGAGCCGTTCACCTTCGTGCTCGGGATGCGGCAGGTCATCGGCGGCTGGGACCAGGGCGTCGCGACCATGCGCATCGGCGACAAGGTCAAGCTCACCATTCCGCCGCACCTCGGCTACGGCGCGCGCGGATATCCCGGCGCCATCCCGCCGAATGCGACCCTCGTTTTCGAAGTCGAACTGCTCGCCATCGGCTGACCATGAGCGCGGACCAACCGACGGAGATCACGATTCGCGGCGCCAGCATCGAGCTGGCGCAACTGCTCAAGTTTGCCGGCCTCGCCGACACCGGCGGCGCAGCCAAGCAACTCGTCACCGCCGGTCAGGTGACGGTGAACGGCGCGGTCGAGACCCAGCGCGGCCGCAAGATCGTCGCCGGCGATCGCGTGGAGTGCGACGGACGCGCCTTGCTCGTGCGCGGCGGCTGAGCGACGGAGCCGCCGCGTCATTCGCCGGCGGGCGGCAGGCGCAGGAAATTCTGCCGGCGGGCGCTGTGTCCGCGCGGCCCGGTGCGGGCGGCGGGTGCGCTGTAGGGGCGCCGCCGGTAGCCTCCGCGGCTCGGATCGGCGGCGCATTCCATCTGGAAACGCTGCATCCGGGCGAAGACATCGAGCAACTGGTCCGGCAGCGGGTAATCGTCGAGGCCCTGCCGCTGCAATACGGTGAGCAATTCGTGCACGGCCTCGAGCGTCGAGAGGCAGCCTTCCTGCGGCTGCTGCTTGATGACGTAACGGCTCGGCGCGGCCGGCGTGAACATGATGCGCGGCAACGCCTGCAGCCGCGGACTGAGCCGCAGCATCTTGCGCGCGCCGGCCCAGGTGGCGTCGAGCAGGAAGACCACGAGGCGCCTCGTCGCGAGCGTGGCGCGCAGGCCGGCCAATTCCGGGGTCGCGGCCGGCGCGGAGAGGTTCACCGCGTCGCGTCCCGGATAGAGCAGCACGGCGTGGTTGCCCGGGTCGGCGAGCAGCGCGTTCACCGCGTCGTGGTCGTCGAAGCCGAGGCCCATGTGCAGTTCGCTGTTCGCGAGGCACAGCCGGGTCAGCCGGCCGGTGGCGGCCTTCTCCTGCTTGAATTCCTTCGGGTGCATGAGGAACACGAAGCGCGTCCGCGTCTCCATCGCGCGCAGTGTCGGGCACCAGCACAGGGCCTGCGGCCAGAAACAGCGGTAACACATCGCGCGACTCACGGCACCACGCAACGCCGCCGGCGCCGCGCACGCAAGCCTGCCGCGCGTGCGGCCGCCTCCTCGCGTCCGGGCCGCACGTTTCCCTTGTCTCGCCGCGGCGAAACCGCCCTCCTCGGACGATGTCCGCCTCCCCCGCCCCGCTCGCGCCGCTCCCGGGTCCGTTCGACCCGGACGCCGCGCTCGACCGCTTCCTCGCGGTCATGGCGGCGCGCGGATTGACGCTCTACCCGGAGCAGGAGGAGGCGATCCTCGAACTGTTCGCCGGCCACAACGTCATTCTCAACACCCCGACCGGCTCCGGCAAATCGCTCGTCGCGGCCGCGCTGCATTTCCGCGAACTCTGCGCCGGCCGGCGTTCGTTCTACACGTGTCCGATCAAGGCGCTGGTGAACGAGAAATTCCTCGGTCTCTGCCGCGACTTCGGCCCGGAAAACGTCGGCATGATGACCGGCGACGCCTCCGTCAACCCGCAGGCCCCCGTGCTCTGCTGCACGGCGGAAATCCTCGCCAACGTGGCGCTGCACCGCGGCGACCGCGCGGAGATCGGCGCGGTGATCATGGACGAGTTCCACTACTATTCCGACGCCGAGCGCGGCTACGCTTGGCAGGTGCCGCTGCTGACGCTGCCGCAGGCGCGCTTCCTGCTGATGTCGGCGACCCTCGGGACGACGGAGTTCTTCGAGCGCGATCTCACCCGGCTCACCGGCGCGCCGACGAAGACGGTGCGCAGCGACCGCCGGCCGGTGCCGCTGGCCTTCGATTATTCCGAGACACCGCTGGCGGAGAAGATCGCCGACCTGCTCGCCCTCGACCGCGCGCCGATCTATCTCGTGCACTTCACGCAGCGCGCCGCCGCGGAGGCGGCACAGGCGTTGATGAGCCTGAATGTCTGCACCAAGGACGAGAAGGCCGCGCTCGCGGCCGAGCTCGAGCGCTTCAGGTTCAACAGCCCCTACGGCCGCGAGCTGAAGCGCTGGCTGCGCCACGGCCTCGGCGTGCACCACGCCGGCCTGTTGCCGAAATACCGCATCCTCGTCGAGCAGCTCGCGCAGAAGGGCCTGCTCAAGGTCATCTGCGGCACCGACACCCTCGGCGTCGGCATCAACGTCCCGATCCGCACGGTCGTCTTCACCCAGCTCTGGAAATACGACGGCCGGAAGGCCGCCGTGCTCAGCGTGCGCGATTTCCGGCAGGTCGCCGGCCGCGCCGGGCGGGCCGGCTACGACGCGCAGGGACATGTCGTCGTGCAGGCGCCTGAGTGGGTCATCGAGAACAAGCGCGCCGAGGAGAAGGCCGCCGCGGACCCGGCGAAGCGGCGGAAGCTCGTCAAGGCGCGCGCACCCGAGGGCGCGGTGGGCTGGGACGCCAAGACCTTCGAGCGACTCCTGACCGCGCCGGCGGAGGAACTCGTCACGCGCTTCACCGTCACCCACGGGATGCTCCTGCTCGTGCTCAGCCGCGACGCCGACGGCTGCCGCGCGATGCAGCGGTTGATCCGGGATTGTCACGAGACGCCGACGAAGAAGAGCGCCTTGCGCCGCCGCGCGTGGCAGTTGTTCCGCGCCCTGCTCGACCGCGGCATCGTGAAGATCATCCCGCGCCAGCCGAGCGGGCGGCGGTTGCAGGTGAGCGTGGAGTTGCAGGACGATTTCTCGCTGCACCAGGCGCTCTCGCTCTACCTCATCGACACGCTGCCGCTGCTGGACCGGGAGAGCGCCGACTACCCGTTCGACGTGCTGACGCTGTGCGAGGCCATCGTCGAGGACCCCGACCAGATCCTGCGCAAGCAGGTGGACCGGCTGAAGACGGCCAAGCTCGAGGAGTTGAAGGCCGCCGGCGTGCCCTACGACGAGCGGATGGCGCAGCTTGAGGAGATCACCGAGCACCCGAAGCCGAAGCGCGAGTTCCTCTACGAGACCTTCAACGCCTTCGCCGCGGCGCACCCGTGGGTCGAGGGCGAGAACGTCCGGCCGAAGTCGATCGCGCGCGAGATGTTCGAGCGCTACCTGTCCTTCGCCGACTACATCCGCGACTACGGCCTCGAGCGCAGCGAGGGCCTGTTGCTCCGTCATCTCATGCAGGTTTACAAGGTCCTCGCCCAGACCGTGCCCGCCGCGGCCAAGACCGAGCCGGTGGTCGAGATGGAGGATTATTTCCGCGAACTCATCCGCAGCATCGACTTCAGCCTGCTCGAGGAATGGGAGCGTCTGCGCAATCCGGAGTTCGCGGCGGCCGAGGCGGCCGACAAGCCCGCGCGGCCGAGCACCTTTGACGTGACGCGCGATCGCGCGGCGTTCACGCGGCTGGTGCGCACCGCCGTGCTGGGTTTTCTGCAGGATGCGGCCGCGCGCGATTGGGAGGCCTGCGCCGCGCGGGCCGGCGTCGAGGGCGTCGAGGCGGTCGCGGCCGAGGCGCGCCGGATCGAGCGCTGCTTCGGCGCCCACTTCGAGGCCCGTGGGCGCCTGCGCCTCGACCCCGAGGGCCGTTCCGCCAAGCACACCCACCTCGACGAGGACGCCGCCCACTGGCGGGTGGCGCAGGTCTTGGTGGACGTCGAGGAGGCAAACGACTGGGAGGCGACCTTCCGCGTCGACCTCGCCGCCTCGCGGGCGGCGAACGCGGTCGTGCTGGCCTTCGTTTCGGCTCACCCCATCTGTTCGCCCATCAGCCCAGCTTAAGGCGGACGCATGAAAAATATCACGCGCGCCAATGAGCAAGGTGTGCGCGGGGTTTGCCTTTGACCGGCTTCCGCGGCCGGCCCTAACGTGACGGCTTCATCGAATCGGCCCGGATCCCGCTTCCGGGCCCCAGACTCCTCCCTTCCCATGTCGAAGCCGACCATCATCTACACGAAGACCGACGAAGCGCCCGCGCTCGCCACCTACTCGCTGCTGCCGATCGTGCAGGCGTTCACCAAGCATGCCGGTCTCAATGTCGAGACGCGCGACATCTCCGTCGCCGGCCGCATCCTCGCCGCTTTCCCCGAGTTCCTGGCCGACGGCCAGCGCATCCCGGACCATCTGGCCGAGCTCGGCGCCCTCACGCTCCAGCCCGAGGCCAACATCATCAAGCTCCCCAACATCTCCGCCTCCGTCCCGCAGCTGAAGGAGGCCATCGCCGAACTCCAGGCCCACGGCTATGCGGTGCCGAATTATCCGGAGTCGCCGCGGACCGACGCCGAGAAGGACATCAAGGCCCGCTACGACAAGGTGAAAGGCTCCGCCGTCAACCCGGTCCTCCGCGAGGGCAACTCCGACCGCCGCGCGCCCAAGGCCGTGAAGGACTACGCCCGCAAGCATCCGCACTCCATGGGCAAGTGGGCGCCGGACTCGAAGACCCGCGTCGCCACCATGGGCCGCGACGACTTCTTCTCCAACGAGCAGTCGCTCACGCTCGCCGCCGCCACCACGGCGCGCATCGAATTCGTCGGCGCCGACGGCGCCGCCAAGGTCCTGCTGCCGAAGCTCGCCCTCAAGGCCGGCGAGATTCTCGACGCCACCGTCATGCGCAAGGCCGCGCTCCTCGCCTTCTACGCCGAGCAGATCGCGCAGGCGAAGGCCGACGGCGTCCTGTTCTCCCTCCACCTCAAGGCCACGATGATGAAGGTCTCCGACCCCATTCTCTTCGGCCACTGTGTGCGCGTGTTCTTCTCGGACCTGCTGGCGAAGCACGCCGCCGCGTTCGCGTCCCTCGGCGTGGACCTGAACAACGGCTTCGGCGACCTCGTCGAAAAGATCCAGCAGCTTCCCGCCGACCAGAAGGCCGCGATCGAAGCCGACATCGCCGCCGCCTACGCCGCCGGCCCGCAGGTCGCCATGGTCAACTCCGACCAGGGCATCACCAATCTCCACGTCCCGTCCGACGTCATCATCGACGCCTCCATGCCCGCGATGATCCGCGCCGGCGGCAAGATGTATGACCGCGCGGGCAAGACCGCCGACGCGCTCTGCGTCATCCCTGACAGTTCCTACGCCGGCGTCTACGCCGCCACCATCGACTTCTGCAAGCAGCACGGCGCCTTCGACCCGCGCACGATGGGCTCCGTGCCGAACGTCGGCCTCATGGCGCAGGCCGCCGAGGAATACGGCTCGCACAACAAGACCTTTGTCGCCCCCGCCGCCGGCACGATCCGCATCGTGGACGAGTCGGGCCGGGTCCTCCTCTCCCACTCCGTCCAGGAGGGCGACGTCTGGCGCGCCTGCCAGACCAAAGACGCCCCCGTGCAGGATTGGGTGAAGCTCGCGGTCAACCGCGCCCGCCTCTCGCAGACGCCCGCCGTGTTCTGGCTCGACCGCGCCCGCGCCCACGATGCGCAGCTGATCGCCAAGGTCGAAAAATACCTTCCGCAGCACGACCTCGCCGGCCTCGACATCCGCATCCTCCCGCCCGCCGAGGCCTGCAAGTTCTCGCTCGAGCGCATGAAGGCCGGCCAGGACACCATCAGCGTCACCGGCAACGTTCTCCGCGACTACCTCACCGACCTCTTCCCCATCCTCGAGGTCGGCACGAGCGCCAAGATGCTCTCCATCGTCCCGCTGATGAACGGCGGCGGCCTCTTCGAGACCGGCGCCGGCGGCTCCGCGCCGAAGCACGTCGAGCAGTTCCAGCAGGAGAACTACCTGCGCTGGGACAGCCTCGGCGAGTTCTTCGCGCTCGCCGCGTCGTTCGAGCACCTCGCCATCACGCAGCGCCACGCGAAGGCCAAGGTCCTCGCCGACACGCTCGACGCCGCCAACGGCAAGTTCCTCGAGCACGACAAGTCGCCCGGCCGCAAACTCGGCACGATCGACAACCGCGGCAGCCACTTCTACCTCGCGCTCTACTGGGCGCAGGCCCTCGCCGCGCAGGACGCCGACGCGGAGCTGAAGCAGCGCTTCACCCCGATCGCGGCCCAGCTCACCGCAGCCGAGCCGCAGATCGTGGCCGAGCTCCTCGCCGTGCAGGGCAAACCCGCCGACGTCGGCGGCTACTACCAGCCCGACGACGCCAAGGCCTCCGCCGCGATGCGCCCGAGCGCGACGCTGAACGCCATCCTCGCCCAGCTCTGAGCAGCGGGCTCTGTTTTATAGGTCCTATAGGTCTTATGTGACCTATAGGACCTATTGCTTTCTGCGGCTTTCGATCCGCGCGCGCGACATGCGTTCGCGGATGCCGCCGTGCCGCAGGAAATCCTCCTCCAGCCGCCGAAGCTGACGGTCGAGCAGGTAATTCGCCTGATGGATAAAGCACAGGGCGATATTCGCCACCACCGGTCCAGAGCGGCTCTCCGCCAGCGAGCGGATATCCTCGAAGCACAGCTCCGGATTACGGCCGAGGTTGCGCACGTAGCGGGCCTCCCGCGAGTCCTTCGCCCATGCCGGCGCGCGGCAGGTGCGCAAGTAATCCCCGTAATCGATCAGCAATTCCTCCAAACTGGCGCGCGCGACGCCGACCAGCTTGATCTCTATTTCCGTGGAGACTTTCGAGGCCTTTGCGCCCTCGGCGATGTTCTGCTTTCCCGAGTGAGCGTCCTGCACCATCTGATCGATGGTCCGGTCGCCGCGTTTGAGGAATCGGCAGCAAAATACCTGCGTGAGATCGTATACGAGCTCCGCTTTCCGATACGAAAGCAGGGCTCTGTAATTACCCTGCACCGGCAGTAATCCATCCTTCGATGTGTCTTGGGGCATGACGCAATTCCTCCTGGTTGCGGCCCGCAACCCACGACACGCCGGACGACAGCGAGGCTCAAGCCTCAACTCGACTCCGCCCTCAAACGCCCGACTCGCTCCACCGCCGGTGCGGACTCGCGTTTTGGCACTCCGGACACGCCGTCGCACCGAGCACGGTCTGGCAGTGCGGGCAGACCGCATTCGTTGCAAAGGGATCGAAGCCGCGTCGGCACGACGGGCACAGCCAGAATTCCCCGCGCGGCGGCGAGGTTTGGCAGCTTGGGCAGCGGAATTCCGGCCGACGCGGCAGCCGCTCCAGTTTGAGCTGCTCGTTCGCCGCGCGAAAACTGGCCCAGCTTTGCGCCAGCAGGAAGAGCGCGATCACGCCGATCCAGATCGAAGACCACCAGAACGCCAGCCCGACCAGGCCCGCCCCGCCGGCGAGGCCGACGACGGTGGCGATCTGCAGGCTGCGGCCGCGCCCGAACGGATACCACAGCAGCGAGCGCAGGATCTGGCCGCCATCGAGCGGATACACCGGCAGCAGATTGAAGATCAGCAGTGTCACGTCGATCCACAGGATCGCCTGGAGGAAGCGCGCAAAGTCGGGCTGGTCCGCCAGCCAGCCCGCCCGGGCGGCGAGCCAGATCGTGCCGAGGATGACCGGCACGAGCGCGACATTCACCAGCGGCCCGGCCGCGATGCTCCACAGCGTCGCGCCCGGCCGCGGTGGCGGCGCCACGTAGGCCACGCCGCCGAGCGGCCAGAGCACGATGCGATTCGCGGTGCCGCCCACTTGGCGGCAGGCCAGCGCGTGGCCGAACTCATGCAGCGTGACGATCGCGAAGAGCATGAGGTATTCGCCCAGGGCCCAGAGCGGCGACTCGTAATTCGGCACGCGCTGCGAGACGGAATAGAGGGCGAGCACGAACCACGTCCAGTGCACCTGCACGTCGATTCCCCGGAACCGGAAGAAACGGAAGGACCCCTGCGAATTGGGCAGCATGCGCCCGATGGCAGCAGCCGCGGCGCAATCCGGCAATCCCGCACTCACTCAAGTCCGCCGGACGCATCGGAGCCGGTGTGGAACACCGGCGCGTTCAGCAATCGGGAATGACGGGCTCCACCAGCTGCGCGAGCTGGCCGAGCGATTCCTGCCAGCCGAGGTAGCACATTTCCGCCGGAATCGCCGCCGGCACGCCCGCCTGCTCGAGGTTCAGTTCCGTGCCGCCGATGACGGGGCGGAGCGTGACGGTCGTGATCATCTCACCGGGCAGGGACGGATCGTCGAACCGGTCGCTGTAGACCAGGCGCTCGCCCGGCACGAGTTCGCGGTAGACGCCGCCGAACGAATGCGACTTGCCGCTGGAGAAGTTCGTGAACGCCATGCGGAAGGCGCCGCCGGCGCGCGCGTCGAGGTGCTCGATGGTGCAGGTGAAGCCGTGCGGCGCGTTCCATTTCGCCATGGCCGCGGCCTCGGTGAAGGCGCGGAATACCTTGGCGGGCTCGGCGCGGATGATGCGATGCAGACGGATGGTATGCGTGGTCATGGGTCGGTGGTTGAGGGTTTCAATCCTCCGACGAGCCACCGGCCGGATTCCGGACAGGCCTCCGCGGAAATTCTCAACAACGGATCGTTTTCCGCTTCGGTGCGATCGGCGCCCCGCGGCGCGACTTGACGATGTAGCCCTCCGCGTCCGGCACGCGGCAGTCCGTCTCGCCCATTTCGATCTCCACCTTCCCCACGCGCCGCGCCGTCGCGATCGCCTTGGCGCCCAGCGGCGCCACGTAGGTGCCGACGGCGATGACGAAATTGTTCATCATGTAGCGCACGCCATCGGGCTCGGCGTGGATGCGCTCGGCCACGCGGTCGAGCAGCCGGTCGAACTCGTCCAGCGGCAGCGCGGCATCCGGTTGCGTGGCGGCGAGCGCACTGAGCGTGCCCCACCCGGCGCGCGCCACCTGCAGGTTCTTCGCGTCGATCCATTTCCGCGCACAGGCGAAACCATGCGGGCTTTCGGAGGCGGCCCAGGGGACCGTCGTGCCGGAAATCATCTCCCACGCCGCACCCTTGGCCCAGGCATTGAGCTCCGCCTTGGTCATGCGGGCGCCGTCGGCCACCATGCCGGCGAGGTATTGGGCGTCACTGTTGCCGGTGGCGTAGAGCTGCAGCGCGAGCGCCTGGTCGCCCTGGATGCGCTTGGCGATCGGCTTCATGTCGCCGATCCGCACCCCGAAGAACGGTTCCCGGGCACCGTGCCGCATCAGGATACGCTTGATCGTGGGGCTGCCCTTCGCCTTGAGCGCGGCCATGACGTCCTTGAGCTTCATGGGGGTGGAGCCAAACACATCTGCGCCGCAGCGCAGCATCAAATCCGGCCTTCCCGGGGCCGTCCGGCAGCTTGGGCTTTGCGTTTCTGCGGCTGACGCACTGCACTGGGGAACGCCGCTCATGTCCCTTCCGCTCCGGTTCTCCAGTGAGATTCAGGCCGCCCGCGCTGACCGGCGGCCGATCGTCGCGCTCGAATCCACCATCATCACGCATGGCATGCCGTTCCCGCAAAACGTGGAAACCGCACGACGCGTCGAAGCCGCGGTGCGCGAAGCCGGCGCAACGCCGGCCACGATCGCCGTGCTGGCGGGGCGCATCCATATCGGCCTCGACGAGGCGGAACTCGATGTGCTCGGCCAGGCCAAGCAGGTAATGAAACTCTCGCGTGCGGACCTCGCCGTCTGTCTCGCGACCGGCCGCACGGGTTCGACGACGGTTGCGGCGACGATGATTTGCGCGCGCCTTGCCGGCATCGAGGTCTTCGCCACCGGCGGCATCGGCGGCGTGCACCGTGGCGCCGAGACTAGTTTCGACGTTTCCGCGGATTTGCGCGAACTCGCCGAGACTCCCGTTTCGGTCGTCTCGGCCGGCGCGAAGGCGATTCTGGATCTGCCGAAGACGCTCGAAATGCTCGAGACGCTCGGCGTGCCGGTGATCGCGGTCGGGCAGAATGAGTTTCCCGCATTCTGGTCCCGCTCGTCGGGCCTGCCTGCGCCGCTGCGACTCGACACGCCCGCGGAGATCGCCGCCGCGCATATCGCGCGCGCCCGGTTGGGCCTTCCCGGCGGGCAACTCGTGGCGAATCCGATCCCGGCTGCTGCCGAGATTCCGCGCAGCGAAATCACACCCTGCATCGAGGCGGCGCTCGCCGAAGCGGAGCGCAAGCAGCTCGCGGCCAAGGCGGTGACGCCATTTCTGCTGCAGCGCTTGTTCGAGCTCACGGAAGGCCGCTCGCTCCACGCCAACATCGCGCTCGTGCTGAACAACGCGCGCCTCGCGGCGCAGATCGCGCGTGAAATTGCCCGGCAGCGCGAGTGCTAATCGAACGTCGCCAGCGTCATCGATGAAAAAGCTATTCGCTGAACTCGCCCGGATCGGTCGGAAGCCGGACCCTGAATCTTATCGCTGGTCCGGCCGCGTCTCGATTCTGGCGTGGGCGGTCTATCACGTTGTCTTTCTCGCCCGCATCGTCTCGCCGCTCCAATGGATCAAGTGGGCAGTGCGACAATGGGGCGCGGCCCTGAAATCCGGTGGGCGCCGTGATTTCCACGCGCAGCACACCGAAATTTATTTTCTCGCGACCGCTCTTCTGGCCGGAGCCGCCTGTTACTGGCCGGAGTTGAACTCCGCGCTCGCCCCTCACGCCGTCGCGCGAGGTGTCGCGCTCTGGCTGCTCGGCGAATCGCTCGTCTGGGTGCTCTATTACCTCGTCATTCGCAGTTTCGTCGAGCGCAGCTACACGTTGTTCGACCGCGCCGAATATCTCGTGCTCCTCCCGGTCGTGCTCGCGGAACAAGTCTTTCTCACCGCTTTCCTCACCGGGCGCACGCCGATTGAAATCCTGCTCCGCGCCATCGGTGCGATGGACGCCGATCCCGCGCAATTCGGCGCCTTCCTGCCGATCGTCGGCGCCGCCTACCTCGCCATCATCGTCGCAATTCTCGTGAACACGCATCCAGGCCTTCCCATTCGCGAACGACGCGAGCGGCGAAAAGTGCGCGAACGCAAAAGCATGGAGGTCGCGATCATCGGGGCCGGCGACGTCGTGATCGAACGCCTCCTGCCCGCGCTCGTGCACGTCGGCCTGCAATCTTCGAATCTCCACGTCTTCGACCATCGCGCACCCGACAGCTCCGAGGCCGCACGCACGCGGGCACGCCTCGCCGGCGCCGCGGTGAGCGATGCGGTGGCCATCGACTATCGTCCCGTCGCGACTGAGGCGGGCATCATTGCCGAGGCGCTGGCCCTCGACTGTCCTCTCATTGTCGCTACGCCGACTCCCACGCACGCACGTTACCTGCGGGCTTTCGGGTCGGCACCGCACGCGGCGCCGTTCGCGATCGAAAAGCCGCTCCTTATCGACACCGGCGCATTGCGCAGTGGCGAGCTGGCGAGGTGCATGCAACGCGGCTACGCACTCAGCTACTATCGCTTGGAAAAGGCGCTGCCGCTTCTGCATCTGCTGCGGCCGGATGTTTCCGACTTGGCGTTCCTCGAGTGGAACGGTGACGAGCGGCTGTTCGGGCCCGACGAACGCGCGCGGCGGCTGGGTGCCCTGCAATCGGTGACGATTTGCCTCCACGAAGCGGACGAGACGCGGGACTGGCCCTATTTCCTGAAAGACGGCGGACAGTATTTGGAGACACTCATCCACCCGCTGGTGATTTGGATGGCCACTGCGCCGGACGGCACGCGGCCGCACGAACGCCTCGGCAAGCTGGGCAGCAGGCTCGAATGGCTGGCGATCGGGCGCGGACCCAAAGACGCAGACAGCCCGAGCTATTTCTACTGGGAGCTGCGCCGCGGCGAAGTCGTCGCAAGAATCAGCTGCGGAAAAAACCTGCCTCGCGCGCTCATCGCGAACGAAGAACCCTCCTCCGCGCGACCCTGGCGCGGAGCTCGCTTGGGTTACGTCAACGGCGAGATCATCGCCGATTTCAACGCGCAGCGGGCCGACGTTTTCGAGCAAGGCAAACGCGCGGCGTCCATCGCGCTGCGTGCGGATTACCGCGCCACACGCTACTCCGTGCTGGCCGAGCGTTTTCTTCGCTTCGTGGAAAGCGGCGGCACGTGGGGCCAAAGCCGCTCCGATGGTTATGACGATCAATTGGCGGCGATTTCCTTTCTCGGCACCGCGATGCTCGATGCGCCCGCGCCACTCGTCTCGTGGCCGGATCAACTCAGCGCTCGCTTGCAACAAGTGATCCGCGAATCGATTCGCCTCTCCCGCCCCGCACCGAACTTTGACGCTGGCCCGGCCAACCGCGAATAGCGAACCGCGCACGTTCGCCCTATGCATTCCCCGTCACCTGATCCCGCCACCCCGGCTCCGACTCGCGACGTCTTCGATGAAGACGCCTATCTGGCGCTGCATCCGGATGTGGCGGGAGCGGTCGCAGCTGGGATCGTGGGTTCGGGCTGGCAGCACTTCTCGCTCCACGGGGCGCGCGAGGGTCGCGCTTGGGTCGCCCAGCCTGACCGTTTGGCGGGAGTCGAGCGGGAGATCTCGCCGCGGGACGAGATGTTTGCGGGCGACGTGGAGCACTATTTCGATGTCGGCGAGTCCGCCCGGCGCTGTCTCGTCGCCGCCCTGCAGCTGGCGCGGTGCGATCCGGCGCAGGTGGCGCGCGTGCTCGATCTGCCCTGCGGCCACGGGCGGGTGCTGCGGTTCCTGCGTCCGCTGTTTCCCCGGGCGGAGTTCACGGCCTGCGATCTCAACTCCGACGGCGTCGATTTTTGCGCCCGCGTCCTTGGCGCCCGGCCGCTGCCTTCGGCCGCGGATCCGGCCCGCATCGCGCTGCCCGCCGCCTACGACGTCATTTGGTGCGGTTCGCTGCTCACGCATCTCCCGCGGCCCGCCGCCGAGGGCTTTTTCCGCTTTTTCGACCGCGCCCTTGCGCCCGGCGGACTGCTCGTCGTGACCCTGCACGGCCGTCACTACGAGGACCAGCTGGCGAGCGGGCGGCGCACGGTCGACCTCGACCCGGGGCAGATTGCGGAGCTGCTCGCCGTGTATCGGCGCGACGGCTTCGGCTACGTCGATTACCGCGGCCAGAGCGGCTACGGCTTCAGCCTGATGCATCCGACGTGGGTCATGGCCAACCTTCTCCCCCTCGGCCGCTGGACAATGATCGGCTATCACGAGCAGGGCTGGGACGGTCGCCAGGACGTGCTGATGCTGCAGCGGCCGCGGTGACACCGGTGCCGGCCGGCACAACGGGTGTTGCCGGACGTCGCGCGGCCTTTCAACTAGCCGCATGGACGTCCACGCCCCGCCCGGTCCTTCCGCCTCGGCTGCCCCTGCCGGAGGCATGACGGACTTCGACCGGCTCTTTCAGCTGTCGCTCGACCTGATGTGCATCGCCGGGCTCGACGGTTATTTCCGGCGCGTCAACCCCTCGTGGACGCGCGTGCTGGGCTGGAGCGAGGAGGAGCTGCTCGCGCGTCCGGTGCACGAGATCATGCATCCGGAGGATCGCGAGCGCACGCTCGCGGCGCGGGCGGGTCTCGCCCGCGGCGTGCCGGTGCGGGGCCTCGAGAACCGCTACCGGTGCAAGGACGGATCCTACCGCTGGCTCTCGTGGCAATCGATCACCGAACCCGGCCAGTCGCTCGTCTTCGGCGTGGCACGCGACATCACCGAGCAACGCCAGCTCGAACACGAGCGCCTCGTGCTCGGCAAACTCGAGTCCGCCGGCCTGCTCGCGGGCGGCATGGCGCACGACTACAACAACCTGCTCTCGGCGCTGCTCCTCAACGTCCAGATGGTCGGCCTGAGCGGCCCGGTGAACGCGACGCAAAAGCAACTCCTGCGGCAGGCGCAGGACACGATCGGCGCCGCCACGGCGTTGACGCGGCAGCTGCTCACCTTCGCCGGCACCGACATGTCCACCCGGCACCCGCTCCGGCTCGAGACGGTCGTGGGCACGGCGGTCGAGTTCACGCTCCGCGACACGGCGCTGCGGCGCACGGTGGCGATCGAGCCGCAGCTGCGCGCGGTCCGGGGCAACGAGACGCAACTCACGCAAGTGTTCCGCGGCCTGCTGCTCAACGCCCGTGAAGCGGTCGGTGCCGATGGCACGATCCGCGTGCGGGTGGAGAATTTCACCGCCGCGCACGTTCCGCTCCTGCCCAAGCTGCCGGCCGGCGACTACGTGCGGGTCGTCATCGCCGACGACGGCCCGGGCATCCCGGCCGACGTGCTGCCGAAGGTCTTCGATCCGTATTTCTCGACCAAGGAGCGCGGCGCGCAGAAGGGCATGGGACTCGGCCTCACCGTGTGCCGCGTCGTGCTCGAGCGCCATGGCGGCGGCATCGCCCTCGCCTCGTTGCCGGGACGCGGCACGGAAGTCCTCTGTTACCTGCCCGCCCTCCCGCCCGGTGCGACCTGAGCGTCGCGCGCGCCCCCGCTTTCACCCCACCCCACCGCATGGAAGCCTCCGCCCTCACCAACCTCGTCCTGCCCATCGCCCTCGCCATCGTGATGCTCGGCCTCGGCCTCGGACTGACACTCGACGATTTCCGCCGCGTGGCGACGATGCCGAAACCCGTCGTCGTCGGACTCGGCGTGCAGATCGTCCTGCTGCCCCTCGTGGCGTTCGCCCTGACGAAGCTGCTCGGCCTCCCGCCGGAGCTGGCCGTCGGACTCATGTTGCTCGCGGCCTCGCCCGGCGGGGCGACCGCCAACATCTTCAGCCACCTCGCGAAGGGCGACGTGGCGCTCAACATCACCCTCACCGCCACGAACAGCCTGCTTTGCCTCATCACGCTGCCGATCGTGCTCGACCTGTCGCTCGGGCATTTTCTCGGCGCCGGGAACTACGTGCCGCCGCCGGTGCGCAAGGTCGTGGAAGTCGCCGTCGTCATCCTCCTGCCCGTGGTGATCGGCATGCTCGTGCGGCAGCGCTCGCCGGCCTTCGCCGCGCGGATGGATCGTCCGGTGCGCGCGTTTTCGCTCCTCGTGCTGGTCGGCGTCATCGCCGCGGCGATCGTGCAGGAGTGGGAGCGCATCCCGGGATATTTCGCCGCGGTCGGCGTGGCGTGCGTGGTGTTCAATCTCGTGAGCCTCTGGGCGGGTTACACCCTGCCGCTCGCGCTGCGGATGCCGCGCCGGCAGGCCATCGCCATCGCGATGGAGATTGGTATTCACAACGGCACGCTCGCGATCTACATCGCCCTGAACGTGCTGGAGAATTCCGTCATCTCCATCCCCGCCGTCGCCTACAGCCTCGTGATGTTCATCACCGCGGGCATCTTCGCATCGTGGGTGAAGGCCAAGGAAACCTGATCGCGCCGGCGGGATGGCGCCCGCCTCAGCGCGCGAGTTCGTAGAGGTATTCGACGAACGACAGCGTGATGCCGTCGTAGCCGCGGACGCGCGGGTTCGTGGAATAGATCAGGAAATACTCGTCCGGCGCGTGGGCGCCGCCGCCGTGGCCGAGGCCGAAGTGGCCGGAGGGCAGGTTGAGCGGCGGATCGGTGAAGATGTAGCCGGGATACGAACCGGCCAGACGCGGCCAGAGCACGGCGTTGATGCCGTTGCGTTCGAGCACGGCGACCTGCGCCTGGATGAGGCGCGCGTCGGCCGCGGTCGTCGTCGGGCTGTAGCCGCCGGTGAAATCGATCTGGATGTCGCCGTAGCCGCGTTTGGCGAGGTGGGCGCGGAGTTTGGTCAGCGCCTCGTCGGCGGTCTGGTTGGGCACGAGGCGGAGGTCGAGCTTGGCCGACGCCTTGTGCGGCAGGATGGTCTTGCCGCCCGGGCCGGTGTAGCCGCCGTAGATGCCCTCGATGTTGACGGTGGGTTGGGAGACGTAGCGTTCGAGCGCTTCGAGGAAGGGCAGGTCGTCGATCCAGCGCGTGGTGGCGGCGCCGACCTTGAACTGGCGCTCGGTCAGGCGCTGCGAGGCGTTCTTGATCAGCGCGCGCTCGGTTTCGTTCAGCGGGCGGACGTTCTCGAACCAGCCGTCGATCGCCGGCGTGTTGCCGTCGGGCGTCACGAGCGTGTTGAGGGCGGTGACGAGGCGCCAGACGGGGCTGTCGACCATCGACTTGAAGGAGGAATGCACGTCGCGCATCGGGCCGCGTCCCCAGGCGGCGCCGCTGGCGGTGAGTTCGACCTCGACGACGCCCTTGGCGCCGAGGTTCACCGTCACCGCGCCGTCGAGTCCCTGCGACGCGAAGGGCATGAAGATGCCGAGGCAGCGCGAAAGCGCCTCGCGCACGCGCGGCTGGAGGACGAAGTCGCCGATGTTGGGCGAGCCGATCTCCTCCTCACCCTCGGCCACGAGCACGAGATTGACGGGCAGCTTGCGGCCCGCGGTGCGGAAGGCATCGAGCGCGGCCAGGAAGGCCGCCTGCGGGCCCTTCTGGTTGACGGCGCCGCGGCCGATGAGCACCTGGCCGAGCCCGGGGCGGTCGACGAGACGCGCCTCGAGCGGCGGGGCCTGGGTCCACTCGGCGGCGTCATACTGCTTCACATCATACATGAAGTAGATGCCGACGGTTTTCTCCGCACCGGCGTCGAGCGTCGCAAAGACGCCGGGCTTGCCCTTCGTCGGGATGATTTCGACGTGCTGGAAGCCCACCTCGCGCAGGAGGTTCGCCATGATCTCCGGTCCCTCGGGGAACCCGCGATTCTCGGCGGCGATGGCCGGCTGACGGACCCACTCCTGCAGCCGCGCGAGGGCGCGGGCGTGGTTCTTCCCGATTTCCTCCTTCAGGACGGCGATCTCCGCCTCATCTGCCGACAAACAACTGCAACAACCCGCCATCGCGATGGCGGCCAACGAGAGGTAACGTCGCAACATGCGCGCCATCCTTGCCGACGTCGGCGCCTTGTCGCAAGCGGGGAGTTCCCCGTGCGCCATCGCCACGCCCAGTAGAGAATGGAATCGCCGGCCTCGGTTGCGCTCCTTTCCGCGGCGTCGCGGCCACCGCGGCGGCTCGCCGCTTGCGAGTCCTTGGGGCGCGGGCATGCTCGGCGCGCTTTCCTCCGATGTCCGCCCCCGCTTCTCCCCTGCCCGCTCCCACCGACACGCCGCGCGAAGCCGAGTGGCTGGCTAAGATCTATCAGCCCAACGCCGTCAATCTCACCGTGCGGGCCGCGCTCTGGGGCATGGTCATCGGCGCGGCCATGAGCCTCTCGAACCTGTATGTGTTCTTCAAGACGGGTTGGAGCATGGGCGTCACGCTGACCGCGTGCATCCTCGCCTTCAGTCTCTTTCAGTTTCTCCGGGCGACCCGCCTCGTGTCTCGTCCGCTCGGCGCGCTCGAGAACAACGCGCTGACCACCGTCGCTTCCGGCGCCGGCTACATGACGGGTGGCGGCAACATGGCGGCGTTCGGCGCGCTGCTCATGGTCACCACCGTGCGCCCCGACTCCCTCTCGATGATCGCGTGGTTCGCGCTCATCGCCGCGCTGGGCGTGTTCGCCGCGATTCCGATCAAGCGGCAGCTCATCAATCAGGAGGGCCTCGCCTACCCGACCGGCACCGCCACCGCCGAGACGATCGCCTCGATCCACTCCGCGGCGTCCGGCGAGGGCGCGAGCAAGTCGAAGTGGCTCGCGTGGTCCGCGGTCGGCGCCGCGGTGCTCACGTGGTTCCGCGACGCGTGGCACTGGATTCCGACGGCGATCCCGCTGCCCTTCACGCTCGCCGGTCACCAGCTCGCGGCGTGGACGCTTTCCCTCAAGGCCGAGGTCGTGCTCCTCGGCGGCGGCGCGCTCATGAGTTTCAAGACCGGCTGGTCCCTGCTGCTCGGCGGACTGCTCACCTACGGCGTGCTGGGGCCGTCGCTCGTCGAGCGCGGCATCGTCACCGCGGTCAGTTACAAGGCGATCGTCGCATGGACGCTTTGGCCGGGCGCCGCGATCCTCGTCGCGTCGGGGCTCACGTCGTTCGCCATCGACTACCAGAGCATCGCCCGGTCGTTCAGCGGCCTCGCCCGGATCTTCGGCGGCGGCAAGCGCCGGGACGAGGGCATCGCCACGCTCGAGTGCCCGGAGTGGTGGTTTCCCGCCGGCTTCGCGGTCCTCTCGCCGTTCGTGGTGTTTCTGATGGTCTGGCTCTTCCAAATTCCGCTCTGGGCCGCGCTGGTCGCCATCCCGCTCGCCGTCGTCATGGGTTTTGTCGCCGCGCGGGTCACGGGCGAAACCGACGTCACGCCGACGAAGGCGCTCGGTCCCGTCACGCAGATGCTCTACGGCGTCATGACGCCGGGCAACCTCTCGGGCAACATCATGTCCGCGAACGTCACGGGCGGCATCGGCCTGCACTCGGCGGATCTGCTCACGACGCTCAAGACCGGGTGGCTGCTCGGTGCCAAGCCGCGGCACCAGCTCTACGCGCAGCTCTTCGGCGTCGTCGCCGGCGCCATCGTCATCGTTCCTGCCTTCAATCTCATCATTCCGGACGCCAGTCTCCTCGGCAGCGAGGCGTGGCCCGCGCCCTCCTGCGTCGTCTGGGCCGGCGTCTCGCAGGCCTTCTCCGCCGGCATCGGCGCCCTGCATCCGACCGCGCGCATCGCCATCGTCGTCGGCCTGTTGCTCGGTGTCGCGCTGGCGCTGCTGGAGCGCTTCGCCCCGCGCGGTCTGCGGCCCTACATCCCGTCGCCCTCCGGTCTCGGCATCGCCATGGTCATTCCCGGCAGCAACTGCATCGCGATGTTCCTCGGGTCCGCTGCGGCGGAATGGCTGCGCCGCCGCAACCCGGCGCTCGCGGAGAAGACCGTCGTCCCCGTCGCCTCCGGCCTCATCGCGGGCGAAAGCCTCATGGGCATTCTCATCGCCCTGCTGATCGTCGGCGGCTTCATCGCGGCGTGAGCCGCCCGGCGCTCACAGTTGCGCGATCCAGCTCCGGGTGAATTCCTGGAGCGCCGGCAACCGGCCGGCCAGCTCGCGTCCGGAGCCAAGTGTGACCAGACAACGGTCCGGTGCCAGCCGGCGTGCCAGCCCCGCGGGGTCGGCCGGGAACACGAACGGCGCCCTCCGCGCCTTGGCACCGCAATGGAACACGACCTGCACGCGGTCGGTGCTGCGCAGGTGGACCGTGGCGAAGAATTCCGTCGTGCGGAAACTGAGCGAATTCCATTTCACCTCCGTCTGGATGGACGGGGCCACGGCGAGCAGGGCGTCGCGCACTTTGCCGATGTCCCGTTTCAAGGGATGGTCGAGCTGACGCATGAATTCCGACGCGTCGGCGGCGGGAGGCTTCTTCGCGGAACTTTTGGGGCGTGCACCGGACATGGAAGCGTGAAGCGCGATTGCGTCCGGTTCGGGCAGCGGTGGCGAGACCCGATTTCGCTCCGTCTTCAAAGCCAGGGCAGCCGCCGCCGCACCGCCGGGTAGATTCCGGCCAGGAGAGCGAGTGCGAGCGCGGATTTCGGCAGGGTGAAGGCGTAGCTGTGCAGCAGTGCTTCCGGCAGTTCGAGAAAGCGTCGCGCCACCGTGTCGAAAAACCAGAACAGGAGCTGGTGGGTCGGGAAGATGAAGAGCGTCGCGGCCGACAGCCGCAGGACGAACCGGTTTTCCGGCAGGCGCGCGAAGATGAGCAGCAGGCCCAGCAGCGACATCGCCGCGGCGAGATAATACGCCGGCGTGAAGCCGAACTGCGAGAGCCGGAAGTCCATCGGCGCGTTCAACAGCGCCAGCGCCCAGCCGCCGCCCAGCAGCGCCGGTGCGAGCACGAGCGGCCAGGTTTGCACCGAGCGCAGCCCCTCCCGTTGGCGCAGCCAGTATCCGCCCGCCAGCAGCGGCGCCGCCGCCAGCACCGATTCGATTTCCCACGGCCAGGCATGGTCGCGACCGGCGAACGCCCCGAGCGCCATCGCGCCGAACAGCGCCGCCGCCACCCGCGGCGCCAGTTGCATCACGCACCAGGTCACGGCCGCGCTGGAGAGAAACGCGGGGAAGAACCAGAGCGCCACCGGATCGAGAAAGAGCGGATGGGTTTCCGGAAACGAGCCGCTCGCATACAGCACCGCCAGCAGGCCGCCGAGCAGCGATTCCCCGAGCGGCTCCTGCTCCGCACCGAAGCGCGACTTGATCGCCGCCTGTCCGATCGCCAGTCCGCCGAACAGAAAATACGCCCACACCAAACGCTTCAGGCGGCGGTCGAAGAACTGCGCCCACGGCGCGTCGAAGGCCCGCGCGGGGAGCAGGTAACCCGACACGAGGAAGAACAGGGGAATCACGAAACTGTGCACCCACGGCCACAGGATGTCCGGCAGACGGGTGTGCGCGACGACCACCGCCACGATGCCGAGCGCCTTCAGATAATCGATCCAGGCGAGGCGTCGGTTCGCCGCCACCGCACGATCGCTGCCGAACCGCCCGAGCGCCGCCGCGCCAGGCTCCGGTGGATTCTCATTCGCCGGACGGGCGCCGGCGGTGAGGGATGAGACGACGGTTGGTTCCATGGCTCGGCGCGACTGTCCTCGCGCGCCGGCGTCAATCTACCGCAGCCTTCCAATCGTCCAACCGGCGAATCCTCCCCGCGATTTCTATTAGCGCGTTTTGCCCGGCGTCCGGAACAAGGAGTCGTGATATCGGGCCGCGGCTTATCGGGGCCTAGGCAATCGGCCGACGCGCCGAATGTGTCGCGCCTGTCCGGCCAAGTCAGTCCCTTGGCTTGAGCCGAGGCCGGCACGCATTATCCCCATGCCATGCCCGCTGTTCCCGCCTCCCCGCTGCGTTTGCGTCCCGCGGTGCCGGCCGATGCGCCGCTGCTGCGGCAGTGGGATGACCAGCCACATGTGGTCGCTTCCGATCCCCACGACGACTGGCAGTGGGAGTCGGAGCTGGCGCGGAATCCGGACTGGCGCCAGCAACTCATCGCGGAAATCGACGGGCGGCCGATCGGCTTCGTGCAAATCATCGATCCCGCGCGGGAGGAAAGCCGCTATTGGGGCGACGTGCCCGCCGGACGGCGCGCCATCGACATCTGGATCGGCGCCGCGGCCGACCTCGGCCGCGGCTACGGCACTCGCATGATGCAGCTGGCGCTCGCCCGCTGCTTCGCCGCGGCGGAGGTGACGGCCGTCCTCATCGATCCCTTGGCGGACAATGCTCGCGCCATCCGCTTTTACCGGCGACTCGGCTTCGAGTCCGTCGGTCCGCGCCGTTTCGGTTCGGACGATTGCCTGGTGCATCAGCTCACGCGCGCGAACTGGCTCCGCTCCATCTCGGCCGCCGATGCCGAAGCGCGGTCCTGAGACGTGGATTTTATCCCTGCATCGCGGTCGCGGCGGTGCTTTCCTGTCGGTCCATGACCAAACCCGCCTGTCCGGCCTGCACCCTCGACGATGTCATCGCCCACCCCGAAAAATGGGAATGCGCGACCTGCGGCCACGAGTGGGCGAAGGAAGCCGCGCCCGCCGAGGTGCGGGTCGTGAAGGACGCGCACGGCACGCCGCTCGCCGACGGCGACACGGTGGTGCTGATCAAGGACCTCAAGCTGCGCGGCGGCTCGGGCGTGCTCAAGGGCGGCACCAAGGCGAAGAACATCCGCCTGGTCGAGGGTGACCACGACATCGATTGCCGGATCGACGGCGTCGCGATGGCGTTGAAATCCTGTTTCGTGAAAAAGTCCTGAGCGCGCGCCGTCGCTTAACCGACGCTCTCGGGCGGCGGGATGCGCCGCGCGGGCACGGCGATCAATTCGACGTAAACCTGCTTCGCGCCCGCCGCCGCCACGCGATCGATGCCGGCGGCGACCTCGGACAAGGGCAAGGTGGTCGCGCTCGCCTCGCTTTCCCCGAGCCGGCAGGCGAATTCCCAGCCGCGGCAGCCTTCCTGCGGCGGCTTCCGCCGCGAGCGGCGCAGGTATTTGTTCACCTCGTGCCGGATCTTGTCCCGCACGCGCGCGTCGTCCTTGCCCGGAGCCTGGAGCGGAAAGGTCTTTTTCATCGGCCCGCAGCGTTGCGGGCGCCCTTCGCAACACAACGCAATTGCGGTCGCGGGCCGGCGCGCTTCCCTTCTCCCCATGCCGACTCCCAGCCTCACGCTCTACACCTACGCCAAGTGCAGCACGTGCCGCGACGCCACGCAGTGGCTGCGCGCCCGGGGAATCGCCTTCACCGAGAAGCCGATCTACGAGCAGCCGCCGGGCATCGCGGAGTTGCGCCGCATGCTGGCCTTCCAAGGCGGACAGCTGCGGAAACTCTTCAACACCTCCGGCATTCAATACCGCGAGCGCGGCCTGGCCGAAAAGCTGCCGCAGCTATCCGAGGCGGAGGCGCTGGCGCTGCTCGCGTCCGACGGCCGGCTGGTGAAGCGCCCGTTCGTGCTCGGCGCCAAGGTCGGGCTGGTCGGGTTCGACCCCGCGAAATGGGGCGTCCTGGCGTAGGCGCGGCGCGGTCGAAAACCGGGGCCAACGAATAATGGCGGCGCCGGCCGGGCCGCGCTACAGTCCCGCCCATGCTTTCTCCGACCGAACAACGCGCCGTCTTTGCGGTGCTGCTCCATGCCGCGCTGGCCGACGGCGCGAAATCCGACTCCGAGCGCGCCGCGCTCAAGCGCATGACCGAGGGGTTCACGGCGACCGACGGCGCGTCGTTCAATCCCTGGACGCTCTATCAGGACGTGCTCGGCGGCCGCTACCCGCTCGAGGCCGCCGCCCGCGACCTCGTCCGCCCGGAGGCCCGCACGCTCGCCTACGAAATGGCTGCCGGGGTGTGTGACACGGACGGACCGCCCAACGCGGCGGAACGCGATTTCCTGCAGCGCCTGCGCGCACTGTGGCAGTTGTCGGGCGGGCCTGTGACCACCGAGGCCGCCGCCGCACCGCTGGCCGAAGCCGTGCCGGCGACGCCACCACCCGCGGGTGCCGCTGCGCCGCCGCGCCTGGCTCCCGTGGACACGGCCGCGCTCGAGAAATCCATCCTCAATCACGCCATCCTCAACGCCGCGCTCGAACTGCTGCCCCAGTCGCTCGGCACGATGGCGATCGTGCCGCTGCAGATGAAGATGGTCTACGGCATCGGCAAGGCCCACGGCTACACGCTCGATCGGGGCCACATTCGCGATTTCCTCGCCACCGCCGGCGCCGGCCTCGCGGCGCAGGCAGTCGAGGGCTACGCCCGCAAGCTGCTCGGCGGTGTGGTCGGCGGGCTGCTCGGCGGCGGTGTCATCGGCGGCCTCGGCCGCGCGGCCGTCGGCACCGCGACCGGTGCCGCGATCACGTTCGCCGCCACCTACGCCATCGGCCACCTCGCCCTGCGCTACTACGGCGGCGGACGGCGCATGGAGACGGCGGTGTTGAAGGACACCTACCAGCGTCTGCTCGACGACGGGCGCCGCTTGTTCGGCGCGCACCAGGGCGACATCCAGCGCCGTGCGGCGACGCTTAATCCCGCCGAGGTCATCAACCTCGTGCGCCAACCCTGACTCCCCTCACTCGCCCGCGCGACCCCAGCGCCGCATCCGCTCCAGCCAGCGGGCCGCCGGGAAGCGCGGCGAGTCCACCATCCCGATGTAGGTTTTCCGCACGGGACGGATGCCGACAAAGTTTAGCAGATTGCGCTCGAAGCAACGCACGCCCCGGGCGCCATAGAGCCAGCGAAAGGCCAGCGCCGGCATGCCCATCGTGACCACGACTCGCGCGCTGCGTCCGCCCAGGTCCGGCACCGGACCGCGCCCGGGCACGTAGCGAAACGCGAAACCGGGCCGCATCACCTGCTCGAAGAACCCCTTCAGGTAGGCCGGGAGCGTGCCGGTCCAGAGGGGAAAGATGATCACGAGGTGTTCGGCCCAGCCGATGTCCTCCTGCGCCGCGCGCAGCCCGGCGGGCAGCGGTCCGTGATTCCATTCCTCACTCGTGCGGAGGAACGGAAAATCCAGTGCAGCCACGCGGATCTCGCGCACATCGTGACCGGCGGCACGGGCGGCCTCGGCATACGCGGCACCCAGCGCCGCGCCAAGCCGCGAGGGGGCGGGATCGGGATGACCGTGCAGAACGACGATGCGGCGGCTCATGCCGCCATCCTACGGCGCCGCGCGCGAAGGCGCTGTGCATCGGGTGGCGACGGCTCCGCGCGGATTGACCGCCGGCGGTTCAGCGCTTGAGGCCGGCGCAGAAGCGCGCGAGCCGCTCGAGGCCGCGGGCGATGGTCTCGTCGGACGTCGCATAGCTCAGGCGCAGGTAGCCATCGAGGCCGAAGGCCGACCCGGGCACGGCGGCGACCTTCTCCTGCTCGAGCAGCCGGGCGCAGAATTCCTGCGAGCCGAGGCCGAAGCTCGAGATGTTCGGGTAAAGGTAGAACGCGCCCTCCGCGAGCAGGCAGGTGATGCCGGGTATGGCGTTGAGTCCGGCGTGCATCGCCTTCCGGCGGCGGTCGAAGGCCGTCTTCATCGCGGCGAGCGAGGCGACGGCCTTCTCCTTTTCCTGCAGCGCGGCGAGCGCGCCGTATTGGCCGAAGGTCGTGCAGTTCGACGACATCTGGCTCTGGAGTTCGCCCGCGGCCTTCGCGATGTCGGGCCGCGCGACGAGCGTGCCCATGCGCCAGCCGGTCATCGAGTAGGTCTTGGAGAAACCGGCGACCGTGATCGTGCGCACGGCGAGCTCCGGACTGAGCGTGGCGATGCAGGTGGGCTGGCGGCCGTCGTAGATCAGGTGCTCATACATCTCGTCCGAGAGGACGTAGAGATTGTGCTCCACGCACACCGCCATGAGCGCCTCGATCTCCGCGCGCGTGTAGACGGCGCCGGTGGGGTTCGAGGGCGAGTTGAAGATGAGGAGCTTCGTCTTCGGCGTGATCGCGGCGGCGAGCTGGGCCGGCGTGATCTTGAACCCGGTGGCGTCGCTCGCCGGGAGGAAGACGGGCACGGCGCCGGTCAGCTTCACCATTTCGGGATAGCTGACCCAGTAGGGCGCGGGGATGATGACCTCGTCGCCGGGGTTGCAGACCGCCTGCAGGCCGAGAAAACAGGAGAACTTGCCGCCCGGGGAGACGACGACCTGCGCCGGCGTGATCGCATAGCCGTATTCGGCGGCGTAGCGCGCGGCGATGGCGGCGCGGAGCGGCTCGATGCCGGGCGTGGGCGCGTATTTCGTCTTGCCGCCCTTCAGCGCGGCGATGGCGGCATCCTTGATGAAGTCCGGCGTGTCGAAATCCGGCTCACCGGCGGCGAAGCTGCAGACGTCCTCGCCGGCGGCCTGCATGGCCTTGGCTTTGGCATCGATGGCGAGGGTCGGTGAAGGCGAGACGTTGCGGGCCCAGACGGAGAGCGGATGCGGTTGGCTCATGCGTGCGGCGACTAAAGGACCCGCGTCCGGCGAACGCAAGTCCGCTCGCCCGCGTGACACACAGAACCGCACGGCGCCGCGTCGCGACTGTGCCCGGACGCGGGAAAAGTCACTTCCGCTTCGCGCGCGCGGACCGGCGGCGCGGGGCGGCGGCGGTCCGCCGCTTGCGCGGGTGCGCGGGGCGTGGCTTGGCGCGCGGCGCCGCGGGGCGCGTTTTTTTTCGCGGCGCCTTGCGCGACCGGCGCGGGCGCTTCGTCTTCGGCGCGCTCGCGGGCGGAGCGGCGGGGGCCGGCGCGGCCGGAGGCGGCTCCGGCAACTCGACGTGCGGGATCGGCATCTCGAGTTGCGCCGGGTCGCCGGACTCGAGCTGCGGCAGATACGATTCGACGGCGGCCCGCACGAGCTGGCCGACGCTCGTGTGCTTGGCGCGCGCCGTGCGCTTCAGCGCCGCGCGGATCGGACCGGGCAGGCGGACGGAAATCATCAGCTGCGCGGGACGCACGACCACGACGTTGGCGAAATCGAAACGCTCGAGCGCGGCGCGGATGATTTCGCTGACCGACTTGGCGCGGCCGTCGCGCACGGGTTCGCTCAGGCGGTCGAGGAACTCGACCTCCAGCTGGATGGCGAAGGGGCGATTGTCGTGGTCCGCAGCCATCGCGGGGCGCTCAGAGGCGCTCGATCCGTTCCGCGGGGACTTCCGGCTCGGGGGTGGCGATGTGCTCGGGCTGGAACAGCCAGCGCGGCAACTCGAGTCCGGTGGCGACGGCCAGCACGGAGAAGCGGGTCTTCGCGCGCGTGGTGTGGTTGCGGAGGTCGATCGATTTCACCATCCACTGGTCGCCGGTCTTCTTCAGGTCGAGCACGGTGAAGGACTTCAGCGTCGCTCCCGCGGCGTCGAGCCACTCGGCCTGGGTCATGGCACTGAACTGCGTGTCGAGGAACACGCGGACGGCGGCGGGCACGAGTTCGCCGCGCACCGGCGCCGGCAGCGGGGCGGGCGGGTAAAGCAGGAAGGCATGCGCCGGGCGCCCGCGGACATTGGCCACGCCTTCGTAGACGAAGTCCGGCCAGCGCAGGAACGGCATCAACAGGTCGAACGGCGTGAGGTCGGTCTGTTGCAGCGGGTCGAACAGGGCGCTCAGATCGAGTTGCCGGGGCGTCTCGCCGCGCTGACCGGCGTTCCACTGCCAGGCGGTCGCCTCGGCGCCGCTGCGCCAGAGGAGCATTTCGGTGTTGCTGGCGCCGGTGGCCGCCGTGTCGGTGCTCGTGAGCTTGGTGGCGGCGCCATCGCCGCCGCCCTGGCCGAAGAGATGGCCGGTCAGCTTGCGCTCGGGCCCGCGGCGCGGCATGACGCGCAGCTCGAAGCGCAGCCAATGCGGGCCGGGCAGACCGGCTTGGCGAAAGGACGCGAGCACGCGCGCGCCGTCCGCTTGGTCGGGATTGGCGCTCAGGTATTTCGGCGCCGGACGCCGGGCGGTGACTCCCTCTTGCGCCGACCCGACGGGAACGGCGACCAGCAGCACCAACGCGCTCAGGCAAAAGAAAACCCGGCGAGCCGGGTTTTGCAGGAGGTCAGGGATTCTTGGGCTCACCTTGAGTGGGAGCGGGCGCGGCGGGCGCCGGTTCCGTCGTGGCCGGGGCCGTCACGGTGGGCAGTTTCTCGTCGGCGGCGCCGCGATTCTTCGCCTGGTAGACGTGGGCGAGGTAGAGACCGAAGCTGAGGACGAAGAAAAGGATGGCGGCGTTGATCGTGGCCTTGGTCAGCACGTTGCCGGTCTCGGCGCCGAAAGTGGATTCCATGCCGCCCGAGCCGAGCGCGGCGACGGCGCCGTCCGACTTGGCCTTCTGCATGAGGACCACGAGCACGAGGAAGATCGAGATGAGGACCAGGAGGAAAGTGAAAATGCCGATGAGCAGGTTCATAAAGATGCGCAAGCAACGGATTCCCAGCGGCTTTGTCAACCCCAGTTCTGTTCGGCCGCCCCGCCGGGTTTGCCGGCCGCACAAATCCGTGTTTTGCAGGTCTTAAGCGCCATGAAATCCTTCCTTTTCGCCCGTCTCCTTCCCGTCCTTCTCGCCGTGGGGCTGCTGTCCGGTTGCGCCACCGGGCAAGCCGGCAAGCCGACTCCGCCGCCCGACCTCCAGGTGCAGGTCAACGTCCCGCCGACCTGGCGCCCCATGCTCGATGACGATGCTGCCGAGACGCTCGCCTCGCTGCTGCGCGCTGAATTCCGCCGCAGCGGCTACACCGGCAACATCGTCTACCTGCGCTCCCACGAGACGCCGCAGGACGCCGTGCCGCTGCTGACCGTCAACCTGGCCGAGTGGCGCCTCAGTCGCACCGGCAACGCCGAATGCCTCTTCAACGCCCGCCTGCGCAACGCCACCGGCGAGGACACCGACCTGGGCATGGTCACGAGCACCGACTTCACCTCGCTCCGCGGCCGGGTCGGGATGGGGCGCGCGCTCGAACTCGCCGATTCCCTCGAACGCGCCGCCCTCGACGCCATGCGCGATCTCTACCGCCTCGTCGCCGACACCGGCCAGGTGCCGAACCTCGCCCGCCGCGCCGCGAAGTGAGCCGGCCGGTGGCGCGCTCGCGCACCGGTCCGCATGTCCGCTCCCCTTCCCCGCCGCGGGCGGCCCGACGGCGGCAGCCTCAGGTTTTCTGGCCCGGCTGCGGGCGGTCGTAGAACAGCCGCACGCCCGCACCGCTCCCGGGCGTTCCGAGGATTTCCATCGCCCGCTGGAGGGCGCGCTTCGTCGAGATCGTCGGATTCGCCTCGGCCGGGAAGATGTTCTCCGGCCCGATGCGCCGGTCGGCCCCGCTGTTGCGCAGCACGCGCTCGACGTCCGCCGTGATCCCGCTGATGAGCAGCAGGCGTCCCGTGCGGCGCAGGTAGTCGTTCAACTCCAGCAGGGCCATCACCGTCGTGGCATCGAGGTGCCGCGCGTTCTTCATCCGCAGGATGAACACCTTGATCTCGCCCTCGTCCGCCAGCGTCCGCACCTGCGAATGGAAGAGCTCGGCCGCACCGAAGAACAGTTCGCCCTCCACGTGGATGATCGAGATCTGCGCGTGGGCGCGCTGCACGCCCTCGCCCAGTTCCGTGAGGTTGCCGGTGTCGTTGAAGGTGTATTCGACCAGCGTGGGCTGCGCGGCCTTGCGCAGGAACAGCGCCAGCGAGGTGCCGACGCCGACGTAGATCGCGGCGTCGAGCTTGAGGAAGAGCGCCGCGACCAGCGTGACCCAGAACACGATCGCGTCCGCCCGCGTCGCCCGGCGCGCGATGTAGATCAGCTCGTGCGGCAGCATGCGCAGGCCGACGCGCAGCAGCACCGCCGCGATGCTCGCCACCGGGATGAAATTGATCAGCGGCGAGAAGAACAGCAGGGCCACGAGCACGATGCCGCTGCTCAGCATCGCCGCGGCCTGCGTGCGCGCGCCGCTGGCGAAGTTCGTCGCGCTGCGGGCGAACGACGCCGAGCCCGGCATGGCGCCGAAGAGGGAGTTGCAGATGTTGGCCGCGCCCATCGCCACGAGTTCCTGGTTGGCGTCGACGCGCTGGCCCGCGCGCGTCGCCAGCGTCTTCGAGATCGAGATGGCCTCGAGCATGCCGAGCAGCGCGAGCGCGAACGCCGCGCTGAGGATCGCGGGCACGACGGTCAGGTCCGTCGCCCCCAGCGGCATGCCGACGAACGACGGCAGCGACACCGCGAGCGCGCCCTCCTCCGCGATCGTGCGCACGCCGAGGGCCCGCAGGTCGAGGAACTGCGTGAGCAGCGACACCGCGAGCAGGCCGATGAACTCCGCCGGCGCGCGCGGGAAGAACCGCTCCACGAGGAGGAACAGCAGCAGCGTGCCCAGTCCCATCAGCACGTTGGCGGGCACGAAGTTCAGGTGGTAGAGCTGCACCAGCGTGTCGATGAGCGACCCGAAGAGCCCGGCGCCGCGGTTCACCTCGAACACGCCGGCGAGATACGGCAGCTGGGCCGAGATGAGCAGCACGCCGATCGCCGTGCTGTAGCCGATCACCACCGAGCGCGAGATGAACTGCGTCAGGTCACCCATCTTCGCCAGGCCGGCGCCGAGCTGGATGGCGCCGATCAGCAGCGCGAGGAGCAGCGCGATCTGCGCCGGCGACAGCGCCAGGCTCGAGAACGAGTAGATCGTCGCCGCGAGGACGATGCTGATGGAGTTCGTCGGGCCGAAGACGAGGTGGTGCGACGAGCTGAACAACGCCGCGACGAAGCCGCCGACGACGACCGACATCACGACCATCAGCGGCGGCAGGCCGGCGATCAGCGCGAAGCCGATCGCCTGCGGGATCGAGACCAGCGCCACCGTGGCGGCGGCGGTCAGGTCGGCGGGGAAATACGCGCGGCGGTAGTTCCGGAACTCCTGCCAGATCGGCAACCGTTCGAGCATCCAGCGCCGGGCGTGCTCAGTGCCTTGGGCGAGCAGGTCGGGTTCCGGTTGTTTCGCGTCGTCCGCCACTACATTCGTTCGTTCACAGGGTGAGGCCCATGCGCTCGAGCACGCGGGCGAGGTCGTCGTTGCCGTGGTATTCGATGATGATGCGGCCCTGCTTGGGGGAATGCCGCAGCGCGACGCGGGCGCCGAGGTGCGAGGTGAGGCGCTTCTCGACGTCGCCAAGCGCCGTCGCCTCCGCCGCCGGCATGCGGCGCGTCTTGCCGGCGCCGCCGGCCGGGCCGCGGCGCTGCTGCACGATCTGCTCGAGGGCGCGCACGCTCAGGCCGTCCTCGATCGCGCGGCGCGCGAGCACGAGGCGCTCCGCGCTGTTGTCCACCCCGAGGAGAACCTTGGCGTGGCCGGTGCTGAGCATGGCCTTGCCGACGTAGCCCTGGATCTCGGGCTCGAGCGCGAGCAGGCGGAGCGAGTTCGCCACGGTCGCGCGGCCCTTGCCGACGCGCTGCGCGGCGGCGTCCTGCGTCAGGTCGAAATCGCGGATGAGGCTGGCGTAACCGTGCGCCTCCTCGATCGGGTTGAGGTCGGCGCGCTGCAGGTTCTCGATCATCGCCAGCGCGGCGGACGAGACGTCGCTCGACGTCATCACGCGCGCCGGGATGGCCTTGAGCTTGAGCTGCTGGAACGCGCGCCAGCGGCGCTCGCCGGCGATGAGCTGGAACTTGTCGCCCACGGCGCGGACCACGATCGGCTGCAGCAGGCCCTCGGCGCGGATGCTGTCGACGAGGTCGGCGAGTTGCTGCGGGTCGAATTCCTTGCGCGGCTGGTGCGGGTTGGGCTCGACGGCCGCGACGGGGATTTCGCGGTAACCGGGCAGGCCGGTCGGGGCCGCGGCGGCGGGAGCGGCCGCGGACGCCGGAGTCGCGCCGGGCGCGGCGGTTTCGGCGGGCTTGGCGGGGGTGCCGCTGGCGATGAGGGCGCCGAGTCCGCGACCGAGGCGGGAGGGAGTGGGCTTGGCCATGTTAGTTGCGCTGCGGGATGAACAGCGTCTGGCCGACGCGGATGCGCGTCGGGTCGGTGATCTTGTTCGCGTTGATGATGTCCTGCGTGCGGGCGTTGTGCTTCTGCGCGATGGCGGAGAGCGTGTCTCCGGCCTGCACGGTATAATTGACGCCCTGCTTAGGGAAATCCTCGGAGAAATTCGTCTGCACCGCGGGGCGCGTGGCTTGGTTCTTCGCCAGGGCGTCGAGCGCTGCGTTGGTTTGGCGGCCGAGCGCCTCGATCTGGCGCGCGACCTGCGCGAGCACGTCACGGCGCTGGTCGGCGAGCGCGCTCTGCGTCGTGCGGTTCAGGTCGGCGACGGCCTTGTTGAGCTGGTCGACGGTGACGTAGCTCTGGCTGGCCTTGGCTTGGAGCGAGGAGTTCTCGCGGTTGAGCTGCTCGACCGTGAGCGTCAGCTCGCCGACGCGCTGCGTGAGGAGCCGCACGTCCTCGCGCAGGCTGGCCAGTTCGAAGGCGAGGTTGTTGGCGGGCTGGGCCGAGGCCGCGACCGCCGCCGCGAGGCTCCCGAGAAGAATCCAAATGCGCATGGCGGCAGCTTGGAAATTCGCCGCCGAAAAACAAGCGAAGACCCATCAGGCCCGCGGACGCGGGAACGGTTCCGCCGCCACGAGCGGCGCCATGGGGCGCGACGGGAAAACCGTGCCGACGGGAATCGGGCTGCCGCGCAGGAATTCCCCCGCCGCGAGCATCCGGCCGCCGGGCCGCTGCAGCCGCCGCACGCGCAACACGCCCTCGCCGCAGGCGACATCGAGCCCCGCCTCGGTCGCCCCCACGACCGTGCCGGCCGCCGCAGGCTTGTCACCTCCTGGGTGACAAGCCTCCGCGAGGCCGAACTTGAGCGGCTGCCCGGCGAACTCGGTCGTGCAACCGGGCCAGGGCATCAGGCCGTTGATGCGCGCGGCCAGTTCGGCCGCGGGACGCGCGAAGTCGAGCGCGCCGTCGGATTTCTCCAGGCGCCGGCAGAACGTCGCGCGCGCGTGGTCCTGATCGACAAAAGTCAGCGTCCCCGCCGCGAGTCGCGGCAGCGTGCGGACCAGCAGCGGCACGCAGGCGCGCGCCATCGCGGCCTCCACTTCCGTGCCGGTGTCGTGCGTCCCGATCGGCACGCGTTCGACGTCCGCCACCGGGCCGGCGTCGAGCGCGAGCACGATGCGCATGAGCGAAACGCCGGTTTCGCGCTCGCCGGCGGCGATGGCGGTCTGAATGGGAGAGGCGCCGCGGAATTTCGGCAGGATCGAGGCGTGCAGGTTCAGCGTGCCGAGGCGGGGCGTGTCGATGACCGGCTGGCGCAGGATGTGGCCGTAGGCCATGACGAGCGACAGATCGGGGGCGTGGCTCGCGAGGGTCGCGCGATCCGATTCGCTGAACTTTTCTGGCTGATGCACGGGAAGGCCGCGCGCGAGCGCCCATTGCTTGATGGCATTGGGCTGGACTTTCTGACCGCGTCCGGCGGCGCGGTCGGGCTGGGTGAAGACGGCGACGATGCGGCCGAGCGCGCTCCCCTCGCCCGCCAGCCAGTCGAGGGCCGGGAGGGCAATCGCGTCCGAACCCATGAACACGATCTTCAACATGGACCCTCCGCGCGGCTCAATCGTCGAGAATCACCGGCTCGCCGGCGAAGTCGGTGTCGATGTCGTCCGCGGCGTCGTTGCGCTTCTGGCCGCGCCGGCCGAGGCGCTCGTCGATCGAGACCTTCTTCTTGCCGACGAGGTCGAAGTGGATCGGGCAGCCGTCGAGATCGAACTCCTCCACGAGGCCGCTCTCGAGGTAGCGCCGGTAGCTCTCGGTGAGTTTTTCCTCGCGATTGCAGAAGACCTTGATCCGAAACGGACGGTTGCCCGTCTGCGTGGCGTAGTAGGCGCGGAAACGCTGGCCGCCGACGGCGGGCGGCGGGGTGCGCTCGGTGAGGGCGAGGATGGCGGCGTTGAGCTTGGCGGTCGGGATCTTGCGGCCGAGACGCTCGTCGAGCGCCCGGGCGGCCTTGAGCATGCGCTCGATGTCGTGGCCGGTCAGCGCGGAGACGAACATCACAGGCGCGCCGGGCGTGAAGAACAGGCGGTCGTAGAGCGCCTTCTCGAACTTCTCGCGGAAATCGCGCTCGTTCTTGAACTGCTTCAATTCACCGCGCCGGAGCGCCGCGTAGACGAGGTCCCACTTGTTGACCACGACGACGATCGGCCGGCCGGCGGCCACGATCTCGCCGGCGATGGCCTTGTCCTGCTGCGTCACGCCGTCGACGGCGTCGAGCACCATGAAGATGACATCGGCCTGGTGGATGGCGTCGATGGAGCGGACGCGGGAGAAATACTCGACGGAGGACGAGAGCTTGGTCGCGGGGCGGATGCCGGCGGTGTCGATGAGGCGGAAGGGCCAGAGCCGGCCGTCGCGCGATTTGTAATCGAAGGCGATCTCGACGGAGTCGCGGGTCGTGCCGGGCACGTCGGAAACGATGAGCCGGTCGCTCTTGAGCAGGCGGTTGGAGAGCGAGGATTTGCCGACGTTCGGGCGGCCGACGAAGCAGATCGTCAGGCGCCGCTTGTCCGGGTCCTCCTCCTCGGCGGACGCCACGGGCAGCGTGTCGAGGATGCGCGTGCGCAGCTGGGCCTCGCCGTTGCCGTGCTCGGCGGAGATGTAGACCGGGTCACCGAAGCCGAGGCGGTAGAGATCGCCGACGGCGCCGACCTTCTCCTCGCCGTGATCGGCCTTGTTGGCCACGAGGATGACGGGCTTCTTGCTCTTGCGGAGAAGTTGCGCGACGCGCTCGTCGAGCGCGGTCAGGCCCTCGCGGGCGTCGACGACGAAGAGGATCACCGCGGCCGCGCGAATGGCGAATTCCACCTGGGCCTCGGAGGCTTCGATCAGCTTCCGCGGGGTGGTCGCGTCCTGCAGGCCGAGGCCGCCGGTATCGAGCAGGGCGTAGCCGCCGTCCTTGACCTCGGCGGTGACGATGTCGCGCGTCACGCCGGGCTGGTCGTGCACGATCGAAATGCGCCGCTTGGCCAGCCGGTTGAACAGGCGGCTTTTGCCGACATTGGGTCGGCCGACGATGGCGACGGAGCGCGAGGCGGTCTGCATGACGGCCTACCTTCCCGGCCGGGTCGCCGGGACGCAAGCGATAGTTGTCCTTGCCGCCGGGCAGGCCGGGCCTACGGTGCGGTTTTCCCATGTTTGAAAGCCTGACCGACAAACTGACCAGCGCCCTCCGCAACCTCCGCGGCGTGGGCAAGCTCAGCGAGGAAAACATGGCCGACGCACTCAAGGAAGTGCGCGCCGCCCTCCTCGCCGCCGACGTCCATTTCAAGGTCGCCCGCGATTTCATCGACCGCGTCCAGCAGCAGTGCGTCGGCCAGGAAGTCCTCAAGTCCGTCACGCCGGGCCAGATGATCATCAAGATCATCCACGACGAGCTCGTGAAGCTCCTCGGCGAAGGCACGACCGAACTCTCCCCCGCCCGCCCGCTCAAGGTGCTGATGGTGGGTCTCCACGGCTCGGGCAAAACGACCTCCACCGCCAAGCTCGGCAAGCTGCTGAAGAAAAAAGGCGCGCGTCCGTTCGTGGTCGCCTGCGACGTCTACCGTCCCGCCGCCATCGACCAGCTCGAGATCCTCGCGAAGCAGGAGGAACTCGGCTTCTACTGCGACCGCGCCTCCAAGGACGTCCCCGCCATCGGCGCGAACGCGCTCGACGCCGCGACGCAGGCGAACGCCGACATCATCCTCTTCGACACCGCCGGCCGCCTCCAGATCGACCACGACCTGATCGAGGAGGTGAAACGCCTCCGCGAACGCGTGCGGCCGGACGAGATCATCCTCGTCGCCGACGGCGCGCTCGGCCAGGAAGCGGTCAACGTCGCCAAGGCCTTCCACGATGCGCTCGGTCTCACCGGCCTCATCCTCACGAAGATGGACGGCGACGCCCGCGGCGGCGCGGCGCTCTCGATCAAGAGCGTCACCGGCGTGCCGATCAAATTCGTCGGCACGGGCGAAAAGACCTCCGACTTCGAGGTGTTTCACCCGGACCGCCTCGCCTCGCGCATCCTCGGCATGGGCGACGTCGTGTCGCTCGTTGAGAAAGCGCAGGAGAACATCGACCAGAAGGAAGCCGAGCGCATGGCGGAGAAGATGCGCAAGGCGGAGTTCGACCTGGAGGACTTCCTCGCGCAGATGCAGCAGGTGAAGAAGATGGGCTCGATGCAGTCGATCATGGGCATGATGCCCGGCATGAGCGGCGTGGAGCTGCCCGGCGACGCCGACAAGCAGATGAAGCGCACCGAGGCCATCATCCTCTCGATGACGAAGCAGGAGCGCCGCAAGCCGCAGATCCTGAACGGCAGCCGCCGCATGCGCATCGCGCAAGGCGCGGGCGTCAAGGTCCTCGAGGTCAATCAGCTCATCAAGCAGTTCGAGCAGATGCAGAAGTTGATGAAGATGATGAAGGGCGGGAACCAGAAGAAGCTCATGCGCCAGATGGAGGCTATGCGCGCCCGCGGCGGCATGCCGGGCTTCTGAGCGACCGCCGGCCTTCAGGAGGACGGCGGCCGGAAGCTTCCGGGCACGAACGGCGCGAGACGGTCGGCCCCGAAGGCCGGCCCCGCCATCACCGCGGCGAGAAGCCGGACCCCAGACGCACGCCTGCGCTCCGTGCGCGGCCCGCTCGTGACATCCAATCGCCAGAAGCGACCGCCGGACGCCTCGTATTCCTGCAGGCCGCGATCGACGGCCCGCACGCCGTCGACCACCACGCGCCGGATGTCGCTGAGCACCGTCAGCGGCCCGGCGTAGGCGCGCTCGACCAGGCTCGTGTCGACGGCCGACGCATCGATCGTTTCGACACCCGGGATGACGGCGATCTGTTCCGCCGCGTCGCCCACGGTGGTGCGACCCGTCGCGGCGTGGGCGGCGCGCAGCGCCTGGTCGATGCTCGAGACATACAGGGTCACCTTGCCCGTGCCGGTCACGAGCTTGGGCGCGATGTCGGTTTTGAACGTGTCGGCGTCGATGTCCGGCGCGGTGAGGATGACCTCCTTGAAGCGCGAGCGCAGGAGCGGTTGCTCGGTAAACAGATCCGCCAGCGCCGCCGCGAGGATGCGGGCGCCGAGCGAATGGGCGATCAGGTAGATGTCCTGCGCGCCCGAACGCGCCGCATAGTCGGCGAGGAAGGCCCGCAAGTGCGGCCGGCTCCACTCGGCGTTGCGCTCGTCGTCGGCATACGCGTCGTCGCGGGCTTGCGACGGCCAGCTGTAGAACACCGGGGCGCCGGGGAAATCGAGATCGAAGGTGATCTGCGCCGCGCGGCGGGCGGCGTCGTCGAAGCCAACGTTGAACCCGGGCACGAAGACAAACGACGCCTTCGAGCCGCCGCGGCGCAGGGTGTCGCGGATGTCGGCGAAGAAGCGCTCGCGGTCCGTCACCGCGCGCTGCACGACGACCATGTGGTCGCGCGGGTCCTCGAGCTCCAACTGCCAGATCGGCGGACGCTCGATCTCGCCCGGCTTGTGCGCGCGCGGGATCGACACGTCGACGCTGCCGTAGTGCAGGCCGCCCACGCCGCGTTGCGCGGTGAACACGCCCTCCTCCTCCCCGGCCGCGCGATCCGTGGCGAAGAAGACGCGCACGCGGTCGAACTCCTCGCCCTTCTGCAGATTGGGATTCTCGCGGATCATCGATTCCTGCTGCGCCCGCCGCGCGGCTCCGGCCCGGGCGGCGTCGTCGCGCGATTGGCGTTGCGCTTCCTCCATCTGCCGGCGCCGCAGCTCCTGCTCGCGCGCTTCATCCATGCGGACGGGCGGCGGCGGTGGGGGTGGCGGGGGCGGTGGCGGCGGAGCCATCGGCGGGGGCGGTGGCGGTGGGGGCGGAGGCGCCAGCGGGCGCACCGTGCAGCTGGCGATGATCAGCACCGACCCGACGACCGCACCGAGCGTCGTCCAGCGAAACCAAGGCGGAAGCGGGCGGCGATTCATGGCGGGGCGGGCGGGCGGCAAGCGCGGTCAGGGCCGCTTGAACTCCCGCAGCTCCTTCTCGGCGCGCTCGAAGAGAACTTGGGCCGTCTCGCCGTTCACGTTCTTCCATTTGAGGTCGCGGTAGTGCTGCTCCATCTCCTTCAACCAGCGGAGGGCGGCCGCGTCCTTGCCGCCCTGGCCGCGATAGAGTCGAACCAAGGCGACTGCCTTCTGCAGGACGTTGTCGATGGTCGTGCCGTGCCGTTCCTGGAATTTCTTCGTCTTCGGACCCAGCCAGTTGTCGCTCAGAATCTTGGCGGCCTCCAACTTCTGGTCGCGTCCGCCATTGCGTGCGTAGAGCACCAGCGCGTCCTGATATTCCGCGAACCGGCGGGCGATCTCCGAGTCGAGCACGGCGCCGGCTTTTTTTCGCCGCTCCTCGAGCCGGTTCAATTCCTGCGTGAGCAACTCAAGATAACCTCGGCTCGCGTTTACGTCCCCTTCCTCGCTCGCCTCGCGCAACAGCTGGGAGGCGCGGCCGAGGTCCTGTTTGACGCCTTCGCCGCGAAACAACCGTGCGCCCAATGCGGTCTTGGCCCGCGTCTGCTTGAGCCGCACGCCGTGTTCCAGCAGCCGCAGCGCCTGTTGTTCGTCCTGCGCGCCGTATTTGCCCGCGAATGCCTGCTCCAGGAGATACGTGCGCGCCACGGTGTTGTTCCGTTTCTCGGCGCGATTCAGGAGCGTGTAGCCACGCTGCGGATCGGCGGCGAGGCCGCGGCCTTCCACGAGCAGGATGCCAAAGGATGTCTCGGCATCTTTAGATCCGTGCTCGACGGCTAATCCCAACAGGCGGGCCGCTTCCTTTTCGTTCTTTGCCGTGCCTTCGCCATCACGGTGCATGAGGCCGGCAAGGTAGGCGGCATGGGGATGGTTTTGCGCGGCGGCGCGCGTGAGCCAGCGCAACGCGCGCGTGGCGTCCTTCGGATAACCCATACCCGAGCGCAACGCTTCACCAAGAGCGGCTTGCGCCGCAGCGGAACCGCTCTCGGCCGCGCGCTCGCGCCAGCCGAAACCGGGATTGCGCTTCTCGTCGTGGACGATGTGGCCGGCAAAGTAGAGCTGGGCAATCTGCCACAGCGCGTCGGCATCGCCGTTTTCCGCGGCGCGCAGCAAGGACGGCGGCGGCGCGGCATAGGCGAGGACATCACTCAGTCCTTTGCCGGCCTTTATCTGCCGTTGCATTTCCAACGCGACCAGATCGCCGGCCTCGGCTGCCTCGGCGATGAGCGCCAGCCCCAGCTCCGGGTTGAACTCGCGCCCGCGCCCTTGGTGATGCATGAGCCCGCGCAGGGCCTTGATGCGGACCGAGGCGGGGGCGGCCTTCTCCGCTTGGCGAACCAGCTCGAGCCCGCGGGCGAAATCCGCGTGGTCGCTTTCGTCGATCAGACGCATCGTCGCGGCGAGTTCCAGCGACGGCACGTGACCCTGCTTGGCGGCGGCTTCCAGCCACGGGAAGGCGGCCTCACGGTCGGCGTTTTTGCCCTCGCCGCGTTCGAAGACGCGCTGCGCAAAGGCGTAGCGGGCGGCGGAATCGCCGCGCTCGGCCTTCGCGCGCAGATCGGACAAGGACTCGTTCGCCGTCAAGCCGCCGGCCGAAAGCAGGAAAACGAGCAGATAATTCAGGACCAGGGAACGGGCGCGCATGGTCAGAGACGCTTCAGCTCCGCCTCGGCGAGCGTGTATTCGATGAAGGTTTTTTCGTTCGTCGCCACGCTGGCTTGGAAGCGCAGGCGGGCTGTAGATTTGTCGCCGGCCTGCAGCCGAACCATGCCGATGTAGTAATGCATCTCGCAGAGCCGCTCGGAGAGTTCCTTCGGCGTCTTCGCCTCGCGGGCGACCTGCTCGAAGACGTCTTCGTCGATCTGGCCGGCCAGGAAGCGACCGATCGCCTGCAGCCACGGTTTATCCTGCCAATAACCCCAGGCCGTGGCGACTTGGCGGTCGGGTTGCCCCAGCCGGATCCGCCCGAAATGCCGGATAAACATCGCGTAGGCGTTTTCCGCCGGGTCCTTGTCCATCGCGATGGCCTCGTCTAACGCCTTCACCGCGGCCGCATAGTCGGCTTGGCCAAAAAGCGAGTAACCGAGAACGCGGCGTGCGCTGACATAGTCCGGCGCCAGCTCGATCACGCGACGGGCGTCCGTGGCGGCTTCCGCCCACTCGTGGCGATGAAACCGCAGCCAGGCCCGGTTATTCGCGGCATCGGCGTTGTCAGGATCGAGCCGCAAGGCGCGACTGTAGTCCGCCAGCGCGAGCGAGTCGCTGCCCAGGTCGGCGTGCACCCTGCCCCGCTCGTAGAAATACATCGCCTGCTCGGAATCCAACTCGATCGCCCGGTTGAGGTCGGCGAGCGCCTTGTCGGGCGCCTTCAGCTCGACGTGGACCTGGCTGCGCATCGCGTAGCTCAGCGCGAAATTGGGGCCGTGCTCGATGGAGCGGTCCAAGTCGGCCAGGCTGGCGGTGTAGTCCTTCGCCTGAAAATGGATCGTGGCGCGCAGGCGGTAGGCGTCGGCATGCTTGGGGTTGAGCCGCAGCACTTGCGCGATGTCGGCGCGGGCGCCGCTCACGTCGTTGAGCGCGCTTTTGGCGAAGGCGCGCATCGAGAGGACGTTGTCGGCCTGGGGCTCCTGCTCGAGGATCTGGTTGTAGAGATCGATCGCCGCGGCGTGTTCGCCGGCGTTGAACTTCTCGTTCGCCTGCCGGAAAAGCTTGTCGAGGTCGGCGTCGGTCTGCGCGGCCAGGGGCCAAGCGGCGAGTCCGAGAAGAAGGAGAAACATGGCGCCGCGGCGCAGGGGAAGAGAGGCGAACATGAGAGGCGTCGGGTTGACGTTGAGCGTGGCCGACGGGGTGTCGGCTGGGCGAAGTTTTTGCACGTAGCCGCCCGGTGCAAGTCAGCAAAGCAGACCGCCGCCATCAGGAAATCCCTGAGCCGAACGCATGCAGTTCAAAACCACTGATGGACACAAAGGAGCACAGATCACTCGAACGGAGTCACCAAACTGCGAAGAAACCTGAGCACCGAAAAGTGCAGGGCTCGGTTAGCCCAACATCCCAGCCATCTGGGTGGATCTGTGCCTATCTGTGGTTGAACTGAATTGTTCCGGCTGAGCGGACTACGCGCCGATCGCTGCGGCGAGGGCCGCGAGCTTGGCGTGATCCTTGATCCCGGGTGCGGATTCGACGCCGCTGTTGACGTCGACGAAGGTCGCGTGGCTCTGCGCGAGCGCGGCGCGGACGTTGTCGGCGTTGAGTCCGCCGGCGAGCACCCAGCGCACCTTGCGGTATTTTGCCTGCAGCCCGGCAAACGCGCTCCAATCACCGGTCTTGCCGGTGCCGCCGTGTTGGTGCGGATCGTAGGCGTCGAGCAGGAAGGTGTCCGCGAGGGGGATGAAGCAGGGGTCGAGTTCGCGCCCCGGCGGGATGCGCGGCGCCAGCCAGAGCCGCGCCGGCGGCACGATTTCCGTCCAGAGCGCGGCCTCGAAGAACGGCGTCTCGTTCGGGAAATGCAGCTGGATGAAATCGAAGCCCGCGTCGCGCGCCGCCTCCAACGCGGCGTGGTCCGACCACACCAGCACGCCGACCTTGGGTAACGCCGGCAGGTCGGGCGCGAGTGTGCGGAACTGCTCCAGTGACACACAGCGCGGCGAAGCCGGGTGCAGCACGAAGCCGAGATAATCGGCGCCGATGCCGGCCGCCGCGTGCGCGTCCGCCGCGGAGGTGAGTCCGCAGATCTTCAGCGTGACGCCGTTGATCACGAGTAGCGCAGGCGTCCCGCCTGCAAGGGGCGCGGCAGGCGTGACGCCTGCGCTACGCCACCGTTCGCGTCGCTCGGTCGAAATGTCATCACCCGGCGAAGGAATTCACCGCCGCGATGACGTGCGCGACCTGCTCGTCGGTCAACTCGGGGAAGATCGGCAGGCTTACGCAGGTCGAGCTGGTGCGCTCGGTGATCGGCAGGCTGCCCGGCTGATAGCCGAGCGACGCGTAGCACGGCTGCAGATGCATCGGGCCGGGATAGATGATATCCGTGCCCACCCCTTGCTGTTCAAGGTGCGCGCGGAGCGCGTCGCGGCGCGGGTGCAGGATTGTGAATTGGTGCCAGACGCTCTCGCCGTGCACGGGCACGACCGGGAGCGTGACGTTCGGGTTCTTGATCCCGGCGCGATACTGCGCCGCGATGGCGCGACGTCGGGCGGTCCAGCGGTCGATGTGCTTCAGCTTGATGTTGAGGATCGCGCCTTGGAAGCCGTCCATGCGGAAGTTGAAGCCGACCTCCGTGTGCAGGTAGCGCTTCGGCGAACCGTGCACGCGCAACAGCTGCGCCTTGTCCATCACGGCGGCGTGCTTCGAGACGAAGGCCCCGCCCTCGCCGCAGGCGCCGAGATTCTTCGTCGGGTAGAAGCTGAACGTGCCGCAGTCGCCGATCGAGCCGACCGCGCGGTCCTTGTAGCGGGCGCCGACGGCCTGCGCGCAATCCTCGACGACGAACAGGTTGTGCTTCGCCGCCAGTGCCATGATCTCATCCATCCGCGCCGGCTGGCCGAAGATGTGCACGACCACGATGCCCTTGGTGCGCGGCGTGATCGCCTGGGCGATCGCCTCCGGGCTGATGCACCAGGTGTCGGGCTCGATGTCGACAAAGACGGGCTTCGCACCGACGTAGCTGATGCCCCAGCAGCTCGACGCGAAGGTGAACGGCGTGGTGATGACCTCGTCGCCCGGCCCGAAGCCGCCGCAGAGCGAGGCGATGTGCAGCGGCGAGGTGCCGCTGTTCATGCCCAGCGTGCGCGCGTGGCCGAAGTGCGTGCTGAAGTTGCGCTCGAAGTCCTCGACATCCTTGCCGAGGCAGAAGCGCGTGGCGTCGTAGGTGGCGGCGAGCGCCGCCAGCACTTCATCGCGGATGGCTTGGTGCTGCGGCTTGAGGTCGAGGAAGGGGACTTTCATGTGGAACCACTAATGCACACTAAGGAGACACTAACTCAATCCATCTCTGATTAGTGCGGCATCAGGGTAGATCAGGGGTTGATTTTCTGGGCCAGCGCCGCAACGAGGGCGTCGAGAGTCGCCTCCGCGGCCTCGAAATCCACCGGCAGGCCGAGCTGTTTCATCGTCGCGGTGGTGGTCGCGCCGATGCTGCCGGCGAGGGGGCGCCGGGCCTTCGGGCCGAGCTTGAGGGCGGCGGCCTGGTCGAAGAAGGACTGCGCCGCCGACGGGCTGGCGAACAGGATGGCGTCGGCGCCGTGCTGTCGGAAATCGGCCGCCACCGGGTCGCCGCTCAGGTCGGTTTCCTCGGTGCGGTAGATCGGCAGCCGGTCGACGATGGCGCGGGCGTCGTGGAGCTTGGCGACGAGCGTGTCGCGGTTGAGGTTGCCGGTGACGACGAGGATCTTGGCGCTGTCGATCGACTCGCGCTCGAGCATCGCCTGCGCGAGTTCCTCGGCGTTGGCCTTCTTGGGCATCAGGTCGACGCGCAGGTGCAGGCTCCGGATGACGTCCGCCGTGGCCTCGCCGACGACGGCGATGCGCATCAGGCCGAAGGCGCGGATGTCGTCGAAGGCGCGGAAAAATTCCTCGAAGAAGAACCGCGCACCGTTCGCGCTCGTGAAGACGATCCACTCATACTGCCCGAGCTCGGCAAACACCTCCACGAGGGTGCTCTTGTCGTAGTGCTTCGTGACTTGGATGAGCGGGAGTTCGATGACCTGCGCGCCGAGCGCCTCGAGGCGGCGGCGCCAATCGGTGGCTTGGTCGCGCGGACGCGTGACGACAATGCGGCGGCCGGCGAGCGGAAGAGAGGAAGGGTTTGCGGTCATGGTCAGTATGTAGGGCCGGTTTTCAACCGGCCTCGTTCGATCAACGCACGGCAAAGGAATTCACGCGGCGCGTGCGACAAGGCCGGTCACAGACCGGCCCTACCCACGCCGCGACGCATTGAAGTCGTTCGCGCATCAGAACCCCAGCTCCTTGAGGATGCGGGCGGCAGTCGCGCGCGGGGCGGCGTAATCGGCGTCCGTCAGCGGAAAAGTCCGGATGCCGGTGCGCGCGTGGAAGAAATGCAGCGTGTCGCCGACCGCGTGGGCCGCGAAGGCGACTTGGCAACCGGCGCCGACCTGCGCCTGGAACGCACGTTCGAGCGTCACGGCGCGGCCGGTGGCGGCATCGAGCGCGGGCACGAGTTGTGCCGCGAGATCCTCGCGGCACTGGATGGCGATGGCTCCCTGCCCCACGGCCGGCACGCTCTCGGAAAATTGCAGCGGGCGGAACACGACGCCCGGCCAGCTCGCGAAGCCGAGCCGGCGCAGGCCCGCGGCCGCGAGGATGGTGGCGTCGGCGTCGCCGCGGGCGATCTTGTTCAGGCGCGTGTCCACGTTGCCGCGGATCTCGGTGAACTTCGCGTCCGGAAAAAGCTGCGCGATCTGCATCTGCCGGCGCGGGCTGCTCGTGCCGATCGTCGCCGGCGTCGTCACGCCCTCGCGGAGCACGAGCACATCGTGCGTCTGTTCGCGCGGCAGGAAGCCCGCGACGGTCAGGCCGGCGGGGTTCTCGCCGGGCAGGTCCTTGCAGCTGTGCACGGCGGCGTGCGCGTCGCCGCGCAGCAGCGCCTGCTCGAGCTCGGCGGTGAACAGGCCCTTGCCGCCCTGCTTGATCAGCGACCAGTCGGTCTGGCGGTCGCCGGTCGTCACGATCTTGAGCAATTCGCACTCGGCGCCGAGCACCGCGGTGAAGCGCGCGGCGACCATGTTGGTCTGCGCGAGGGCGAGCGGGCTTTTACGGGTGGCGAGGAGAAGTTTCATGGGACGGGGACGGAAATGGTGGAAGTCGAGGGACTCGAACCCCCGACCCTCTCGGTGTAAACGAGATGCTCTAACCAACTGAGCTAGACTTCCAGAATCCGAACGACGAAACGGCAGCCCCCGGACCCCGGCAAGGCCAAAGCCGGTGCCGGTTTTGGCGAAGAAAGCGCGGGTTTTGCGGGGTGGGACGCGTTAACCGCCACGCGCTCCGAGCGGGTTGAGGTCAACCCGCTCCACCTTGAATCTGTTCACGCGCTCGGCTTGAGCGGAATGCCCGTGCGGATCATCGCCTCGGCGATCTGGATGGAATTGAGCGCGGCGCCCTTCCAGAGGTTGTCGCCGCTGACCCAGAACGAGAGCCCGTTGTCCAGCGCGGTGTCGACGCGCAGACGGCCGACGCCGCAGGCTTCGCGGCGGCTGAAGGCGAGCGGGGTCGGGTAAACCTTGTTCGCCGGATCGTCGACCAGCTCCGCCCCCGGAAACGCCGCGATCGCCGCGCGCGCTGCGGCGACATCCACGGGGCGTTCGAACTCCGCGTTCACGGCCACCGAGTGGGCGCGCACGACCGGCACGCGCACGCAGGTCGCGGAGACCTTCAGCGCGGGCAGGCCCATGATCTTGCGGCTTTCCTCGCGCATCTTCGTCTCCTCGCCCGTGTAGCCGTCGGCCCCGAAGGAATCCACCTGCGGGATGAGGTTCTGGAAAATCTGATAGGGATAAACACTCCGCGGCAGCGCCCCACCCTGCACATGGGCCCGCGTCTGCGCCTCGAGTTCCTCGACCGCATCGGCGCCCGTGCCGGACACGGATTGATAGGTGGCGAAAAACGCGCGCTTCACGCCGAACAGCCGGTGCAGCGGCCACAGGCCCATCAGCGCCACCGCCGTCGAGCAATTCGGGCTCGCGATGATGCCGCGGTGGCCGCGCACGGCGTCGAGGTTGATCTCGGGGATGACCAGCGGCACGTCGGCCGCCATGCGGAAGGCCGAGCTCTTGTCGAAGACCGCGCAACCGCGCTGCACCGCCTCCGGCGCGAGCGCCTTGGCGATGGCGCCCTCCGCGGCGAAGAACGCCAGGTTGAGTCCGGCGAAGGCTTCCGGGCGCGCCTCCTGCACCGTGAATTTGCGGCCGGCGGCCTCGATCACCTTGCCCGCGGAACGCGCCGAGGCCATCAGCCTCAGCTCCGCGAACGGAAATGCACGCGCGACGAGCAGACCGATCAACTCTTGACCGACCGCTCCCGTCGCACCGACGATGCCGACTCGATAGTTCATCTTGTTCACGTGAAGGAATTGCTGGAACGGGCCACTGAAAGAAACGCCGCACTCGGCCGCAAGCCGCCAGAGCGTGTCATCGTCGTTTCCATTGCGCGGCAGCTGCTTGGGTTCTACCGGGCCGGCTCGCTGGTGAAGTCCTACGTCGTCTCCACGTCGCGGCGCCCGCCGTCGAACGTGAAGGATTCCCTCGGCACGCCCCGCGGCCTGCACGAGATCGCCGAGCGCATCGGCGCCGGCGCGCCACCGGGCATCGTCTTCCGCGCCCGCGTCGGCACCGGCCGGCATTATTCCGAACTGCCGGCCGACGAGCAGGCGAACAATCTCATCACCACGCGCATCCTCTGGCTCCGCGGCCTCGAGCCGGGCTTCAACGCCGGCACCAACGCCGCCGGCGAGGTCGTCGACACCCACGCGCGCTACGTCTACCTCCACGGCACGAACCACGAGGAGCGTCTCGGCACGCCCGCCAGCAGCGGCTGCGTCCAGATGCGCAACCTCGACATCATCGAACTCTACGACGAGGTGCGCACCGGCGACCTCGTGTGGATCGAGGACTGAGGCGCGGGCGTATCACAGGCATTTTGTAGGGCGGGGTCTCCCGACCCCGCCGCGCACGTCATAACGCGCCCGGGCCACGGCGGGGTCAGGAGACCCCGCCCTACATTGTCACCTTGCCTACTCGTTCCGCCCGAGCAGCAGGCGCAGCGAATTCAAACAAACGACCACCGTGCTGCCCTCGTGCGCGATGACGCCGAGGCTGAGCGGGATGGCGCCGCCGAGCGCGGCGAGCACCATGACGACGACCGTCCCGAGGGAAATGAAGAGATTCTGCCGGATGACGCGCCGCGCCCGCTGGCTGAGACGCAGGGCGGCGACGAAATTCTCGATCCGGTCGTGCATCAACACGACCTCGCTCTGCTCGAGCGCCGCATCGCTGCCGCGCGCTCCCATCGCCACCGAGACATAGGCGGCGGCGAGGCTCGGCGCATCGTTCACGCCGTCGCCGACCATCGCGACCTTGCGGCCGGACTTTCCGAGCGAGTCGACGATCTCGACCTTCTGCTCCGGCGACAACCCGGCGCGCACCTCGTCGAGACCGAGTTCCTTCGCCACCGATTCCGCCGTATGGCGCCGGTCGCCGGTGAGCATGATGCTGCGGATGCCCCAGGCGCGCAGTCGCGCGAGCATGCCCTTCGATTCCGGGCGCAACTGGTCCTGCAGCAGCAGGCGCCCCACCAATCCGGGCGTGAGCACCCAGATCTCGGAAAACTCCGCCGGGGCCGCCGGCACCTTGTCGAGCCACTCGGCGAACGGGCCGGCCGCCAGCAATTCGCGCCGGCCGAGGACGACCGTCGCCCCCTCGAGCTTGCCCCGCACGCCCTGCCCCGTGATCGACTCGAACTTCGCCACCTCGCGCGCATCGATGCCGGCCTTGCGCGCGTGGCGCGTCACCGCACGCGCGATCGGGTGATGCGAATGCCGCTCCAGCGCATAGGCCAGCTCGAGCAACTCGCGTTCGCGCCCCGGGGGGAAGCTCTCGACGCTCACCACCGCGAGTTCGCCGGTCGTCAGCGTGCCGGTCTTGTCGAGCGCCACCGTGTCAATCTCGGCCAGTTTCTCGATCGCCGCGCCGCCGCGGAACAGCACGCCGTGCCGCGCGCCCCAGGCGATGGCGGCGAGGATCGCCGACGGAATCGAGAGCACGAGCGCGCACGGGCTCGCCACCACGAGCAGCGTCATCGCGCGGTAGAAGGCCGAGGTCGTGCCCTCGTGATTCGTGAACGCCGGCAGCCCGAACCCGAGCCACCAGACGAGGAACATCGCGCCGGTGAGACCGAGCACGACGAGCGTGTAATTGCCGCCGAAGCGGTCGGTGAAACGCTGGCTCGGCGCCTTCAGCTTCTGGGCCGTCTGGATCAGACGGATGATCTTCTGCAGCGTGCTTTCGCTCGGCAGGCGCTGCACGGTGACCTCCACCGAGCCCCAGAGATTGATCGTGCCGCTGAACACGCCGGAGCCGACGCCCTTCTCCACCGGCACGGATTCGCCGGTGAGGGTCGATTCGTCGCTCGCCGTCTCGCCCTTCACCACGTCGCCGTCGGCAGCGAACATCTCGCCCGGCTTCACGAGCAGGCGGTCGCCGACCTTCAGGTCGCCGACCGACACGACGTGATGCGTCCCGTCGGCCGCGACGAGCGTCGCCTCCTTCGGCGCCGTGTGCAGCAAGGCCGACACTTCGCGCTGCGTGCGGTCGAGCGCGTATTCCTCCATCGCGCCGGCGCCGGAGAACAGGAACAGCAGCAACACCGCCTCGCCCCACGCGCCGACCGCCACGGCGCCCGCGGCGACGGCGAGCATGAGGAAATGGATGTCGAGCTTGCGGCGGCGGATGTTTTCCCACGAGTCGATCGCCGCGTCCCAGCCGCCGGCGACCAGCGCGACCGCGTAGAGTGTCTTCTCAAGCCAGGCCGGCCCGCCGAATCGCGAGGTCGCGTAGGCGGCCAGTCCCGCCACGCCGCAGGCCGCCGCGAGCGTGCCGAGCAGCCGCCACTCGGAGCCCTCCCCATGCGCCTGCTCGGAGGCGGCCGCGGGTTCCTCCGCCTCCTCGGGCAGCGTGTAGTCCGTCCACCGGTAGAACGACGGCGCCGTGGCGCAGGTCGGGCGCTCGACGGTGGTGATGCCGCCGCTTTGGCGCACGACGAAGCCCGGCTCCGTCACCGGCCCCTCCGCGCGGCGTCCGACCGCGAGTTTCGCCTCGATGGCGTGCAGGACCTGCTGGATCTCCGCATCGAGGCGCGCGGTGTCGACCTGGCCGAGCGTGGCGATCGAGACCTTGAGGTGTTCCGCGTCGAGGCGCACCGCGGCGATCTCCGGCTCCCGCTGGAGAAATCGGATCAACTCGTGCGTCCACTCCGCCCCGGCGCGTGACTGCGCTTGCATGCCGTGAGGGTGCGCCGCGCCGCCGGACTCGCAAATAAATTTGCGCCCGCCGCGCGTCATCAGCTGATTCGCTGGCGATGATTAGCCTGAACGAGGGTGGCGGGCGCGCCGCTTCGCCTGCGCCGGAGCTGACGGCATCGGTCTTCGCCGACGCCGGCTGGCTGTGCGGCTGCCTCGGACTCGAGCACCGCCCGGAGCAGGAGCGCATGGCGCACGCCGTCGCCGCCGCGATGGCCGGCGACTCCAGCCTGCTCGTCGAGGCCGGCACCGGCGTCGGCAAGAGCCTCGCCTACCTCGTGCCCGGCATCGTGCACGCCGTCGCCACGCGTCGGCAGTTCGTCGTCTCCACGCACACGAAGACGCTGCAGGAGCAGATCCGCGACAAGGACCTCGCCAACTGCCGCCGCCTCTTCGCCGCCGTGCCGGAGCTGGCGCCCTACCGCGACTTCACGAGCGCCGTGCTCATGGGCAAGGGGAACTACCTCTGCACCACCCGCCTGAAGCGCGCGCTCGCCGAGAAGCGCGAACTCTTCCACTCGCCCGAGCAGGACGAACTCCAGCGCGTCGCCGCGTGGGCGAAGACCACCGACACGGGCCTGCTGATCGACTTCAAGCCGCGCCTGAGCGCCGAGGTGTGGGAGGAAATCTCGGCCGACTCCGACGCCTGCTCGGCGAAGAACTGCAGCGACGGCTCCTGCTTCTACCGCCGCGCGAAGGCGAAGTGCGACGCCGCGAACCTCCTCATCCTCAACCACAGCCTCCTCTTCACGCTCATGGCGGTGAACGAGGCCTTCGACAAGAATCCCGCCAGCGGCATCCTGCGGCTCGAGGATTTCGCCGTCCTCGACGAGGCGCACACCGTGCCCGAGATCGCAACCGACCACCTCGGGCTCTCGCTCAGCTCGCTCGGCCTGCGGCGTCTGCTGGTTTCGCTCTTCAATCCCGCCAAGACCAAGGGCCTCTTCGTCAAACACGACGACACCCAGGCCTGCCGCGCCGTCGAGATCGCGCTCGAGCAGAGCGCCGGTTTCTTCGCCGGCCTCGCCGAGCGCATCCCGCCGGGCAAATCGACGCAGCGCGTGCGCGAGCCCGGCATCGCGGAGAACACCCTCGCCGGTCCGCTCAACACCGTGCTCGCGCGCCTCGACGCGCTCCGCACGAAATTGCCCGACGGCGTCGCGCAGGACGAAGTGACGGCGAAGCACCGCCGCCTCTCCTCCTACCGCGAAGGCCTCGCCTCGTGGCTCGACCTGACGCGCGACGGCCACGTGCACTGGCTCGAAACGGGCACGACGCGCCGCGAACTCGTCCTCCACCTGCGCACCGCCCCGCTCGATGTCTCCGCGGCCTTGCGCGAGCGCCTCTTCTCGCGCCACACGGCCTGCGTGCTGACCAGCGCGACGCTCGCCACCGGCAGCACGATCGAGCCGTTCCGCGAGCGCGTCGGCGCGCACGCGGTCGAGACGCTGGTCGAGAAGTCGCCCTTCGATTTCGAGCGGAACATGCGTGTCTACCTCGCCGCCGACATCCCCGAGCCGACCGCCGCCGAGGGCCGGCTCGATCTCGATGTGCTGACGGACTACGTGCGCTTCTGCACCCTGAAGACGGCCGGCGGCTCGCTCGTGCTCTTCACCAGCTACCGCGACCTGCAGGAAATCGCGCGCCGCCTCGCGCCGGATTACCAGCAGGCCGGGCGGCCGCTCCTCGTGCAGGAGGCGGGCGTCTCGCGCTCGGCCTTGGCGGAGAGACTGCGCCAGGCCGGCAACGGCGTGCTCTTCGGCACGGAGAGTTTCTGGACCGGCATCGACGTGCCCGGCGACGCGCTGGCGCAGGTCGTCATCACCCGCCTGCCCTTCGAGCCGCCGAACCATCCCGTGGCGCAGGCGCGCGCCGAGTGGGTGGCCTCCGAGGGCGGCAACCCGTTCGCGCAACTCGCCCTGCCCGACGCGCTGGGCAAGTTCCGCCAGGGCATCGGCCGGCTCATCCGCAGCAAGACCGACCGCGGCGTCGTCACCGTCCTCGACCCGCGCGTGCTGACCAAGCCCTACGGCCGCGAGTTCGTCGCCTGCCTGCCGACGCCCGCCTTTGAGCGCCTGACCCGGGCGAACCGCGACGAGGTTTTTCGTCCTTTCTTTTGAGACGGACCGGGACAGTTTGAAGGGAGCATGAAGTTGCGCTCGTCCGCCCACACCGACATCGGCTGCCTCCGCTCGGAGAACGAGGACTTTTACCTCTGCGACGACGACCTGAAGGTCTACGCGGTGGCGGACGGCATCGGCGGCCTGCCCGGGGGAGCCCAGGCGAGCCGCCAGGCGCTCACCGTCTTGGCCGATTGGTTCCGGACCCAGCGCCGCGTCAGCCTGCCGCACTATGCGGACGGGCTCCGCCTCGCCAACCAGGCCGTCTTCGATCTCGGTCGCGACATCAGCCCGCGCCACGGCATCGGCACGACGCTGACCCTCGCCCACGTCGCCCACGATGTGCTGCACGTCGTGCACGTCGGCGACAGCTCCCTCTTCCGCCTCCGCGCCGGCGACATCGAGATGCTCACGCACGAGCACAACCTCGAGAACGAGATGCGCGCCCGGGCCGCCCGCGGCGAACCGGTCGTGGTGTTGCATGAAAACCGCGCCGCGCTCACGCGCTGCGTCGGCCAGCCGCCGCCGCTCGTCGGCGACATCAACACGCATCCGATGGAAGCCGGCGACCGCTACCTGGTCTGCACCGACGGCATCACGCGCTGCATCACGCCCCGCGAGATCGCGCGGCATCTCGCCCGCGCCGCCGAACCGGTCGACGCGGTCGCGGAGCTGGTCGACCTCGCGCGCGACCGCGGCGGCGTCGACAACGCGACGGCCGTGGTGATCTTCGTCGATTGAGCCATGAGCGCGGAGAGATTCAGCGTCCTCGTGGCGCAGCAGCCCGACAACGAAATGTTCCGCTTCAGCCTCGCGCAGGCCCTGATCCGCGAGGGGCGTTCGGCCGAGGCCGTGGCGCAGCTCGAGTTTTGCGCCACGAAGAAGGCGGACTGGATGATGGCGCGCATCGTTCTCGGGAAGACGCTGCTCGCGCTGGGACGGCGGACCGAGGCCCGGCCGTGGCTCGAGCAAGCCCTGCAGCTCGCCATCGCGCAGGAGCACGAGGATCCGGAGCGCGAACTGCGCGCACTGCTGGCGGAGATCTGAGCGGGGCTTGTGACAGGTAGGGCGCGACCGCCGAGGCTTCGCACTCGTCGCCGCTGGACGCGCCGCAAGGACGTTCGCGGTCGGCCCGGCGGCGAGAAGTGCATTCGCCTTCTCGGTCCGACCCTACCGGCGCTGCCGCGCCAAAGACTAATCGCGAGCGACTGTGGGTTTAACTGTAGGTTGCGCGCTTGCGCGCAACGGTCTGGCACCGCGGGCGAAGTTGCGCGCGAGCGCGCAACCTACGGATTCACTTCAACCCCAGAGCGGGGAGGGATAACGCCCGGCGGCGATGAGGTCGCGCACGGCGGCCTGGGCGGAGGCAAGGTCTTCGCGGTAGGTGATGCCGAACCACGCGTCATCGCTCCGCAAAAGACGCACGTCGGCGGCGCCGCTTTGGTTGAGCTCGCTCAGCGCCGTCGGGAGATAAAATTCCGCCTTCGGGTCGGCGCCGCGCGCGCCCAGGAAGTCGGCGAACTTCTGCTCCAACTGGCCGAACACCGCCGGCGTGAAGCCCCAGAAGTTCATCGACACAATCTCGTCGCCGGTGAGGCGCCGCTCCGTCCCGGCGGCGTCGGTGTAGCGCGCGCCGGTGTCCGTGCGCTCGATCTTCGTCAGCTCGGTGATCGAGTCGAGGCGGCCGGCCGCGTCCATGGCGCAGAGGCCGCGGCTGACGGTGCCGTGCTCGGACAGGGTCTGGCGCAGCGGATAGCCGACCAGCGCGTAGCTGCCGGGGGCGGCGGCGAAGTGCGTGGCCAGGGCGCGGTAGCCGGCGGCGCCGTAGAAGTCGTCGGCGTTGATGACGGCGAAAGGACGTTGCACGGCGTGCCGCGCGGCCAGAACGGCGTGGCCGGTGCCCCAGGGTTTGGTGCGCGCGGCGGCCGCGGCTTGAAAGGCGGCGGGCACGTCGTCGGCTTCCTGGAAGACGTAGTCGACGGCGATGTGCTGCTCGAGGCGTCGGCCGATGCTGGCGCGGAAGTCCGCCTCGATGTCCCGGCGGATGACGAGCACGGCGCGGTCGAACCCGGCCCGCAGGGCGTCGTGGAGCGAGTATTCGATGATCAACTCGCCCGCCGGACCGACCGGCTGGACCTGCTTGAGACCGCCGAAACGGCTGCCCATGCCGGCGGCGAGGATGACGAGATCGAAGGTTGAAGAGGAGCGGGTAACCACGAAAGACACGAAACACACGAATCCGCCTGCGCCAAGCTTCGCTTGGACTCCGGCGGACAGGTCCGTGCGGAATGTCGCAACCTAGAAGTGGCGGCGGGTGAATTCGCGGCCGGAGCCTGTCTTGAGGTAGCGTTCGAAGGCGCGGGCCATTTCCTCTGAGGTGAAGGCGGCGTAGAAGCTGAGTTTCCAAGGCCGATACTTCGCCGTGTGAAACGACTCACCGGCATTATGCTGCCGGAGTCGAAGTTTCAGGTCGGGCGAGCTACCGACGTAGCGCTGATCGGGCCGAGCGATGCTTTCGATGATGTAAGCGTAATACATGCATGGCCCGTGCGCCCAATCTCCCGCGCCATCGAACGGCATTCAAGCGCGCAAAAGACGACACGAACGCCCATATCGACCCGTTGGCCCGCCAACCGTAGTCCCCGCAGGGGCGAAGGTTGGTGCCAGAGGGCAGGATTGAACTGCCGACCAAGGGCTTATGAGTCCCCTGCTCTACCACTGAGCTACTCTGGCATTCCCTAAGCGACTTTGAGGAGTCGCGAGCGGGCTAGAAGCCACAATTTTCGGCGGAAATCCACAAGATTTTTCTGGGCCTAAATTCGATTGGTTCGGACCTGCTTTGCCTGGGTGCTGCGCCCCACGGAATGCCGGCGCATACCCATGGAGGTTGAGCGCTTGCGCGCAACGTGGCGTGCAAGCACGCCACGTGCACATCGGACGAGAACGCGTTGGGGACAACGCGTTCCACCTGGAGGGCCGAGCTCCGCGAGGCCGGGTGCTCGGGTGTCGCTTCGGTCTTCGCTCAGCGGCTTTTCAGGTAGGCTTGGATGGCCTCGAACTGGCTGGCGCCGTCGAGTCCGGCTTCGGCCATGACCATCGCGCCCGAACCGCTGCCGAGATAATGACCCTGCCGGAACGGATGCAGCGTGTGCGCGCGGCCGTGGTCGGAGCGCACCCAACGCGTCATCGTCGCCAGCGTGAAGTCCGTGATGCCCATCGCCTCCTGCTGATGCGCCTCGGGGAACACCCGCGCGCGGTCGGCGGCGGGCATGGCGTCGAAGAGCTCGGTCGAGGTGACGACATACACGTTCGGGTCGATCCCGGCCTGCACGAGCTTGGGCAGCGTCTGGAAGACGAAGGCGTTGGTCACGCCCGTGCCTTGCAATACGATCGTGCCGTGGCGCCCTTCCCTGCTCGTGCGCAACCGGTAAACTCCCTGCGCGGCGAGCGCGGCGGGCGGCAACCCGAGCGCGGCGCGATCCGGCACGATCTCCGGCGGACGCGTGACGAACGGCGCGATCACCGCGGGCCGGCGCGCGAGCGCGGCGGAGACGAGATACCAGATCTCCTGCGGGTCCCACGGCGTCAGCGTGATCATCGCGCCGACGGGGAAGTTGTCCTGCAACAGTTGCAGCGCCTGCGGGTCGGCGTGCGTCGGGCCGTCCTCGCCGGTCTTGAGGCCGGCGTGCGCGGCGACGATGAAGAACGGACGGTTGTGTCCGCCCTCGACGGCGGTGCGCGCGTGGTTGCCGATGGCGTGCAACCGCGCCGCGATGTGGCCGAGCGGCGCGCTGAACGCCGCATACGACGAGCCCGCGCCGGTGTGCCGCCCGTAGGTGGCGATGCCGGCGAGGATCGCGGTCATGGCGTCCTCGGCGATGCCGCCGGTGGCGAGCTGGCGCGAGAGCGGGTTCGAACGGCGGTGGTAGAAGCCGGCCGGGAAGCCCTCGACCGCCTTGCTGATGCTCGTCGAGCCGAGCAGGTCGGCGGCGGCGATGATGAGACCGCCGTGCGTGACCTTGTTGTAGTGGTTGAACACGCGGCCGAGTTCGTCGCGCAGCGTCGTCTTCGTGCCGGGCGCGAGCTTGAGCGCGGCGGGGATCTCCGTCGTGGCGCGCGCGGCGACGGCGTAGGCGGCTTCGATCTGCGGCGCGTTGGCGCGCGGGTGCAGGTGGCGGTCGTTGAGGCGGCGGTGCGCGGCGCGGAGGCGCGCGGCGAAATCCTCGATCAGCTCCGGCCGCTCGGTGAGCGCGCGGCGGATGGCCTGCAACGCGTCCCAGTAACACTGCTCGATGCACGCGCCGTCGGCGCCGCCGGCGCAGCGTTGCGCGCCGGGTTCGCAGCACGGGAGCGACTGCTGCACATTGGGGAACAGCGCGGAGACCGCGGCTTGGAAACCGGCCGAGCACAGCGGATGACCCGCGCCGTGCGCGGCGCGGCCCTCGATGCCATACTGCCAGCCCTTCACCGTGCGATAGATGATGGCGGTGGGCTGGCCGTTGTCGAAGGAGCGCGCGAGACGCTGCGCGGTGATGATCTCCTGGAAATTGAAACCGTCCGGCACGTAGATGACGTTCCAATCGTGCAGGTAGGCCAGCTCGGCGGGCGTCCATTGCACGTAGTCGCCCGGTGCGGTGCCGTCGCGGCACACGCGGTTGGAGTCGATCGAGGCTTGGTTCCAATCGACGTGCAGCACCACGTTGCCGAGTGAGGCCGTGCCGGCCATCGCGAGCGCTTCGGCGACGCGGCCGGGCGTGAGACCGCCCTCGCCTTCCACGATGTGCACGCGCGGGGCGTCGTCGCCGTAGGTGTCGGCCGCGGCCCACGCGAGACCGAGCGACGCCGGCAGGCCGACGCCGGAGGCGCCGGTCGAAAGCCGCACGAACGGCGTGCCGGGCGTCGGGTGTCCGTCGAGCGCCTTGGCCTTGAACTGCCGGAAGAGCGGCGTCGCGGCCTGCGGGTTGCGGCGGAAGCCGAGCAAGTCCTCGAGGCGGAGCTGGAACTTCTCGTCGTTGGGCAACAGGTCCGGCGCGCCGAGGCGGGCGATCTCGTTGCGCAAGGCCCAGAGCGCGTAGAGGCCGAGGGCCTTGTGGCCGGCGGCGTAGCACACGAGGTCGGCGTCGTCGCGCACCGGATCGCGCAGGTCGTAATCCATCGCGCCGAAGAGCAGCGCGGTGACGAAACGGCCCGACGAGATCGAGCCGCCCGGATGACCGGAAAGCGGCACGTAGTTATACATCACGGCGCAGAGCGTGCGGTAGAGCAGGTCGAATTGCTCGTGTCGCGCCAGCGCGGCGGCGTCGAGCGGCGCGCCTTCCGCGAGGATGCGTTCGGCGGCGTTGAGATAGACGCCGCGGCGCGGACCGAAGGGCAGCGTGGGGGCGGCTCCGACGCGGGGCTCCGAAGAACCCGGAATGATGGGCGTGGGCGTTAGCATAAGTGGGCTCCTTCTTGCATGAAGTCTTGGAAACCGGCGTGGTCGCCCGCGGCGGCGCGGATGCGTTCGAGGCCGAGCCGCAGGTCGGCCGAGGCGGTGGCGATCGAGAGACGCAGATAATGCAGCCCCTCCGAACCGTGGCGGCCGAAGGACCGGCGGTCCATCGTGGCGACGTGATGCCGCCAGAGGAGGAACATCTGGAACAGCGTCGCCGGGCTCGTGCGCGCCTGCAGCGCGGCGGGGAGCTTTTCGTAGGCAGCGATGACGCCGAGATTTTCCACGAGGCCCGAGATGTTCGGGAAGAGGTAGAACGCGCCGCCCGGCTTGCGGCAGGTGATGCCGGGGATGGCGTTGAGTCCTTCGACCATGAAGTCGCGCCGTTCCTGGAAGGCCGCGCGCATCTTCGCCTGCTCGACCGCGCTCTGCGGCGAGGTCAGCGCGACGGCCGCGCCCATCTGGTTGTAGGCGGGGATGCAGGAAAAATAATTGATGTTAAGATTCTTGAAGGCCTGCGCCTCCTCGACCGTCGGGAACACCGCCCAGCCGATGCGGCCGCCGGTCCATGAGAAGGATTTCGAGACGCCGCTGACGATGATCGTGCGCTCGGCCATGCCCGGGACGGAGGCGATGGAGAAGTGCTCGTGGCCGTCGAACAGGATGTCCTCGTAGATCTCGTCCGAATAGATGCGCGCGTGGGCCGGGGCCTTTTTCAGGATGACCTGCGCGATCTCCTCGAGCTGCTCGCGCGTGGCGACGCCGCCGGTGGGATTCGACGGGAAGTTCAGGTAGATGAGGCGCGTGCGGTCGGTGATGAGGCGTTCGAGCTCGGCGCCGGTGAAGCTGAAGCCCGCCTCCTCGCGCAGGTGCAGCGGCACGGGCTTGGCGCCGACGTAGGCGGTGAAGGATTCGTAGATCGGGAAACCGGGGCTCGGGTAGATGACCTCGTCGCCGGGGTTGCAATACGCCTCCTGCGCGAGCCCGATGGGCGGCTTGCCGCCGGGGAAGACGACGACGCGGTCCGGCGTGATCGGCAGGCCGCGGCGCGCGGACATGGTCGTGGCGATCGCCTCGCGCAACGCCAGGATGCCCTGCGGGTCGCAGTAGTGCGTGAGGTCGGCGTCGAGCTGGCGCTTGATCTCGTCGACGATGTGCTTGGCGAGCGGGAAGTCGGGCTCGCCGATGTTGCATTTGACGATCTTGTGGCCCTGCAGTTCGAGCTCGCGGATCTGCGGGCCGATGCGGAAGGCGTTTTCGCTGCCGAGGGACAGCAGGCGGTCGGAGAACAGGGACTCGCGAAGCGGCGTGGCGGTGACGCGCACCGAGGCGATGGCGGGAGTCGCGGCGGGGGAAGCCAGGGCTTGGCTCATGGCAGTGGGGAACGAGGGTTGGATTGCCCGCGCGAACAGCGGCGCGCGATTGCGCCCAGTGTCCTACAAACGCCCCGGCGAAACTCATACGCCGTTGCGCAAAGCCGCGCATAGGTTGCCCCACCCCACTACGCCGTTCGGGCTAACTGCCGAGGGAGCTCAAATGTCGTCGGGGCCGAGCCAACGGAAGGAAATAACCTTGAATCGGCGGCCTGCGACTCCGGGAGGCGTTGCATATTCCGTGTCACTGGGAACCACCCCGGTGAATTCAACTGGCTCTGGAATGCGCTGCACCACGGCCTCACACCACGCACGCGCCGTAATGGACCTCGTGACAGGATTAATGGTGTCTCCATATGCCCGAATTAGAAACGTGTCCGAGCGCACCGACACAAATGGTGCAAGCGCCGTCATTAAATCCGCTGCGCTGACAGCTAGAGTCGCGCGACTTGGAATAGTTGAATCGAATAACGTGGATGCACGAATCGCGGCATCAAGGATGCTTCGTCCTCCAAACTCTGGCTTCGGGGCAAGAAAATCAGCAATCGAACGAAATGGCCCCGACGACGCGCCCTTGGCTTTAACGCGATTCACGATTTGTGTGGCTAGACTCGATACCTCGTCCTGCGTGAGATTTCGTGCACCGCGGCGATAAAAGCGGTTTAGTCCAGCGGCGGTCGCCAAATATGTCTCCTGCGCGCTTTGCGAAAAGCGAAAGATACTCGGAAAGGTGCTGCCGACGGATGTGACTCCAATCGGCATCCCAGTGGTCCCATCGGCATTCACATAATTGAAGGTGCGAAGCAGACTGAAGTGGACCCCGAAAGTTGGACAGCGGGGGACGGTCCCCATAAACCAAGAAA